>Ga0206681_10000118_pt1 | contig 49498 bp, 49 predicted proteins | sample M150012015metaG_FD_161048 | JGI IMG/M metagenome (GOLD analysis project Ga0206681, IMG submission 161048) | Ammonia-oxidizing marine archaeal communities from Monterey Bay, California, United States - M1 500m 12015 | ecosystem: Environmental > Aquatic > Marine > Intertidal zone | place: USA... | reverse complement strand
TTACAGATAGCGGGCCTCAATTTTTACTTTCGATCTATCCTAAAAATCAGTATGCGATCACCTTTTTTTCAGAGTCCTGGTATTCTTCCGGCGTGGGCGTTGGAGTTGCTTTCATTTTATTAATGGTAGGGGGGAAAGCTTTTTTCGGGAGGCAGAAAATGAGATCACTTAGGTTTAAAAGGATTTCAAATATCATTTTGTTTATGGGGCTGATAGTGCTGATGCTGTCCGGTGTTTTTATTTTGTTAGGATTCAAGGTTCCTGCCGTATTCATGTGCGCAGTTCTTTGTTCGTTCTTACTAACATTCTATTTTTTTTACACCAGAAAACAAAGAATGGCAGCTACAGTATTTTACATTACCCTTATCTTGTGCACGCTGAATATCTATTATGATCAGCTCGTTAATATTTTTCTCTAGAACTGTGTTTGAGCCTAAGTAATTCATTATTTTTGTCGCGTTAAATCAATATAAGTTTATGAAATTTGGTGTTGTTACTTTTCCAGGATCCAATTGCGATCAGGATATGATGTATGTACTTGAAACAATTCTGGGGCAGAAAGTTGTTAATTTATGGCATAAGGATACCGATCTTCAGGGCGTGGACCTTGTTGTTCTTCCAGGTGGATTCTCGTACGGAGATTATCTGAGGTCAGGGGCCATTGCAAAATATTCACCGATCATGGAGCAGGTAGTAGAACATGGAAATCGAGGGGGTTATGTGCTAGGCATTTGCAATGGGTTTCAGATCTTATGTGAAACCGGGCTACTTCCGGGAACCTTGTTGCACAATGATAACCAAAAATTTATCTGTAAAAATGTTTTCTTAAAACCGGAAAGCACTTCAACTAAACTGACAGAAGCGCTGGTTCCGGACAAAGCGTATAAAATTCCAATAGCGCATGGTGAAGGAAGGTATTTTGCAGATAAGAAAGTGTTAGATGAACTCAATGAGAAAGACCAGGTATTGTTCAGGTATTGCGACGTAGATGGTACTGTAAGTGATGGAACTAACCCAAATGGTTCGGTTGAAAATATTGCAGGAATATGTAATGCTGGGAGAAACATATTTGGCATGATGCCTCACCCTGAAAGAGCGGCGGATATTGAGTTGGGTAATACTGACGGTAAATTCCTTTTCGAATCTATCCTAGGCTTGGTTAGCGTTTAGAATTGCTTTCGGCAGCTTCTATTTCAGGATACGCCCCTTTTTCAGGGGTAGTCTTGGTTAAGTTCCGCATTCCTGTTGCCATTCTTTTGAAATATCCTGCTAAAGTTGTTTCACTTAGCGGAATATTGATGGGAACATTGATGTTAATGGGGATGTTTGCGTCAATAGGCATGCTTTCTGAGAAGGAGACCTTAGCCGAAGTTTTAAGTGGAATTCTTACCGGTACCATTACGTCAACAGGAATTCTCATGTTCAATCCTACAGGCAGGGTGTCAACAATTAGCAAGTCGATAGGAATAATACTATTAATTTGCATCGTTTCCCTGAACTCGATCAATAGATTTTGATGTAAGGGAATTTTGCTTTTAATCCGCATGGAGGGTCCGCGACTTTCACCGGTATTTTTATTTTCACCAAACATTTGGATCTTCATTATCTGATCTAAAGGGATAGTGTCTTTGACGAATATGTTTACATCTTCGGTTATTTCAATTGTAGTATCAAGCCTGATGTATTCGTGCACACCAATTTTGAACGGGATGAGCATGTTTTCACTAACGGGGATCTCGGCGGTAAATGGAATCTCGCTTTCCACCAGCATAGTGATGTTAACATCAACTTCATCTTCTATGAGAATTCTTGTTTGAACAGGCATATCCTGATTCAGATCCATTGAATACACAATGGAGTCGGCCGCCATTTCGTCTAATATATTTCCCAAACTCTGTAATCGCGCATCCGAAATTGTCAAGGCAGTGTATAATACTCCAATCAATCCGGCCTGAAACAGAAAGGCAAGAGCCAAGAAAAAAACACTTCGTTTTTGGAACGGGGACAGGTTTTTAAACATTAATTCAAAAGTAGGATTTTATATTATGTTAAAGATGCTCATTCAAATAAATGGAACGTAAGATCAAATAATTACTTAATTGAACAAGTCAAAAGCTGAAAATGAGTAATATAGTTGATTGTTTGGAGGTTGAATGCGTTAATCAATGTTTGACCAAGTTTTACCAGGCCGAATTTGTTAGTTTTGAATCAGTAGACTATGATTATTGGACATAATTTCTGGAGGTTATGGGTACTTCATTAGACCATAACGACGTGAAGGTTACTTTTTTCGGGCTGGACTTTGGACTAGCGAGAATGATCGGGGCACACGGGTTCAATAATCCAACTGCAATTCGAGACCGGTTGTTTTATGCCTGGAATTTGATCCTTCATAAAGAGAAGAACAAGTTTGACCTTCAGAAGGCTATGCAAATAAGGCACTTTGAGACTAATTTTGATTGGAATGCAAATAGAAACCTGAGTGTGCCAATTGATGGTTTAGTGGTAAATCACAGCTATAAACTTACAGAAAATGAAGTGGTGCAATATGTTGGGTCTTATAAAGATCTTCCGGGGAGTGGAATCGGCATCACGTTTATCATAGAATCATTCAATAAATTGGAAGAAACGGCATATATATGGGTAGCCACTTTTGAAATCGAAACTAAAAGGGTAATTTCAACCACTAGAAAAGCGGGTCTACCCGGAGGTTTGGGAATTAAGAACTATTGGGCGAACGCTATACACAAGGTAATCATTGGTTTAGATCGAATGGAATGAAAAAAATGTTCAGTAATAGCTCAGAAATTTCAGCAATAGAAGCGAAGGACGTTGCGCAGCAATGGGCGTTTGCGCCTGTTTTTTTTCAGACTATAGTGTGCTTACGAAAAACGGGAATTTTTAAAAAGTTAATTGAACATAGAAAAGGATACTCTCTTGAAAAATTAGCGGAGCTGACTAATGTTTCAGACTACGGGGTGAAAGTGCTTATGGAGGGCGCGCTTACTGCTGGGTTTGTCACGGAAGAAGAAGGGATATATAAAATAACCAAAGTAGGCTATTTCCTCGCGAATGACCCCATGACGGACGCAAACATCAATTTTGTTAATGATGTGTGTTACGAAGGCATGCATTTTTTGATGGATAGTATCACAGAAGGAAAACCAAAGGGACTAAAGAAGCTGGGAGATTGGACCACTATTTATGAGGGGTTGTCTGAGCTGGAAGAACCGGCAAAATCATCTTGGTTGAAATTCGATCATTATTATTCGGATGGCTCATTTCAGCAAGCGCTCGATTTTTTGGGTTCTAAAGGACATAAACATATAATGGATGTGGGCGGTAATACTGGCAAATTTGCCTTGGCCTATACAAAGAGGGCTGAAGAAAATAGAGTAACTATTGTCGATTTGCCAGGACAGATAAAGATGGCAAAAAAGAACATTGGCCAATATCAGGAGGCCTCACAAATAAATTATTATGCTACAAACATCCTTTTGCCTGACTCAGAGACTCCAACTGTTGTTGATGCAGTATGGATGAGTCAGTTTTTGGATTGTTTTTCAAATGATGAGATCGTATTCATTCTGGAGAAGCTAAAAAGAAATATACCATCGGGAACGCCAATCTACATTATGGAAACTTTCTGGGACAACCAGCGATACGAATCAGCTGCGTATTGTCTAACGGGAACATCGCTGTATTTTACAGCCATTGCCAATGGCAATAGCAAAATGTACCACTCTGTCGATTTCAAAGAGACAGTGAATCGTGCAGGATTTAATGTTGATGAAGAGTTTTCGCTTACCAAAGACAGCTACCATACGATCCTTTGCTGTACAGCTACTTCTTAACTGTTTCTTACATCTTCCATTAGTTTGTCTTTGTCTGTGAAGTAAAAGCAGGTGATGAAAGACCCAACGGTAACTCCAAAAATTCCATGCATGACAATGTTCTGTCCGGTAAGAAAGAGGTTCTTCACATTGGTTCTGGGGTTCATGAAGGAATTCAATGGTGTATGACAGTCTTTCCACATGCCATAAGAACTTCCATCCGGTGTGTTAAGATAATCACGAAAAGTTAATGGAGTTGAACTTTCAGCGTGGGTAATTAGATCGGAGATTCCGGGGAATTTTTTTTCTACCCTGCGAAGCATCCGATCCTGAAATTTATCCTTAAGTGTCTGATATTCTGACCCCCGTTCTTTTATCGTTGTAACAGTATTGTGGGTCCCGTCCCATTCACCAAAGTAATCGTGGTCCATATAGGTCATAACTGTAACACCGTTGGCTTTTGAAGGATTTTTTGTATTCGCAGGAGTGCTGATCATCACAGATGCGGGCCATTCCTCCTGCGAAACGTTAATGTTCCATACGTCATCGGTATTTTTGTGATGATAGATGTTGTAATTAAGATAGTCAAACGAGTTATCTTTAAGAACAAAGTGAGCACAGAAGCAAGCCAAAGTGTTGTCGATTTTGCGAATCCTGTTTTTGTAGGATTTTTTAAAATGTTCCTCTCCGATTAGATCGATCGTAATACTTGGGTGCAGGTTCGAAATATATTTATCCGAATATATTTGATCCCCGTCGGCTGTTTTCAGATACTTTATGACCTTGTCTTCAACGTGCGCACCGATTATTTCAGTACGCCTGAACAGCTCACCTCCCATTTTCCTGATTTCTCTGGAAAGTTCAATGGCAATTTGAGAACCTCCATCTGCGATCCGGTAGGAGCTCTCAATGTATGAATTGGTAACTAGAGCATGAACAAAGAATGGCGTTCGTTCTTTATGTCCAGCATATAGCATCATATTACCAGCTAAAACTGCAGTAAGCATCTTATTCGATGACAAGCTATCTATGACATCGTATGCGTTACTTTCCAAGAGATCGGGATCACTTGTGTAATCAGATATTCCTGGCACATCTAAATTGTAAAGCTTAAATTTTGAACAGTAATCTCTTATTAAAAAGCAGTACTCGTCTATTGCTTTGGCCTCCTGTGGAAATTGCCTTTTTAATGAGTCGGCAAAATTTTTATATCCTTGCGCCAAAGCAAAAGTGTTGAAATCGTCTCCAAATTCAATTGAATCAAAACAATTGATGTCAAGTTGTTTCAATTTCAGCTTATCTGTTGTTAATCCGAAATACTTGAAATATTGTTGGAGATTTTGCCCTTGACCTAATCCGCCGAGATAATGCACTCCGGTATCGAAAATCGTTTTTTGACGGCTGAAGACCTGCAGGCTTCCACCAATTTGATGATTTTTTTCAAAAACGGCGACCTTATAACCATTTTTCGACAGGATATAGGCACATTGCAGACCACCCAAGCCACTGCCTATTATGGCTACATCATACTTGTCTTTTATTTTGGCCATTTTATTACGTACATAACATTAGACGTTCGTGTTTCCTGTTCGATCACTTCTAAAACTAATTTATTTTCTTTTGCTTTTTTCTCCAACCATTTTTTCCCGAAGAAAAACAGCCTGTTTTCGGTTTTATTGAATCCTGTAAAGGTTGAAAAAATTTCTGTTAATCGGGTGGTTTTATGATTCTCAATATCATCCTCGTTTCCATCTCTTATGAATATCGTTTGAAATGGCTTAAGTGAATAAAATAGATTATCAATAAGATCATTGAGGTCTGTTTCTGAGAGATAATGTAACACGTCATTAAAAAAGATCTTATTGTAAGCTGAATAGTCTGCATCTTTAACATTCCCTGAAAAGAAATTTAAAAGGGAAGTCTTATCTGTGTTGTTGGAAGCGTATGCAATCTTGTCCTTGTCCATATCAATTGCATCTATGTGTAATTCAGGAAACTTATAATGAAGGAAAAATGAGAAGTATCCATAACCGCAACCAGCATCAAGAAGATGATCATCGTTACTTATAAATTGACTATAAATGTCAAAATGTGCTCTTTCGAATCTCCATTTTACTTTAAAATAAGACTCAACCAGTGGCCCTCGGTAGTCGTAATTTGCTTTGATTCTCTGATACAAATACTTTGCCTTTCCCAAATCTTCAGAAAGCTGTACCAATTCTGTTTTAAAATAACCAGCTATTTCCTTAGCTCTATTTTGGTAGGTATCCCCGAAACTTTTGTCTTGAGGCAGAATCGCAGGAAGCACCTTTATAGTGAGGTGCCCATTCTTCAGCATGTAATCATGTTTTGACATGGTAAAATGAAATCCGTGCAGAAGAACAGGTGTTATAGGAATGTTGAGTTCCTCTGAAAGCATAAATGCGCCTTTATGAAAACGCCCAATTTTCCCATCTCTTGATCTGGTACCTTCAGGGAATATTGCAAGCGAGTATCCGTCGTCAAGCATTTCTTTAATCGCTTTTACATTTGTCTCATTACCGTGAGATGCCGTAATATAGCCTGCATAACGAATTGCCCAGCCGAATAAAATTGAGTTGTATACCCAGTCATTCGTCAGTAATTTTATTTTTGGACTTAGCATCACTATAGCCAGAATGTCAATGAACGACTGATGATTGGAAATGATTATTGAAGGAGGTTTGTCAAGTAGATTTTCTTTGCCGGTAACTGTCTTTTTTACGTTGATCATTACGTAGATCAACGTGCGGGCAAATTGGGAAATGATCCAATTGTAGCAACGTACTTTTAGTTTTTTCTTAAACGGAAAAAGAATGAAAATTCCCAAAACCACAAGTAAAACTGTGCAACCGACAAAGAAATAGGAAAAAGCAATAGCCGAACAGACAATACTAAATAAACTAAGCGGCGGTTTACCTTTTTTCGCACGACCAGAGATAAGCATTTCAAAAAGCCATGGTTGAAGAATGAAAGAGGAAACAAGAATAACGATCATCCCCAGAATTGCCATTGGTGCAATTGAATTTAATGCAGGATGTTTTGCAAACAGCAATGATCCGCAGCCGATAATGGTTGAGAGTGCTGAAAGGAAAATGGCACTCTTGAACGCAGGAAGCTCCTTTCGCCCTTCCCGGAATTCTTGTAAATGCCCATCGGTAATGAAAATTGCGAAATCATCACCTAAACCAAACACAAAGGTGCAGACGACAATATTTATAAAATTGAATTCGATACCAAAGAGATGAGAAAATCCTAATATCCAGATCCAGCTTATCGCCATGGGCAGAAAGGTGATCAGCATAAGCTCAATTCTACCGTATACCATTAATAGAGCAATAGCAACGATGAAAATTGAAATGAACAGAATGTAATTGAAATCGGCTTCCAGAGCATTTACTAGATCTATGGCTAGTCCCTTCCGGCTTACAATATCCACATTGGGCAGGTCGTCCAGAGGTTGCAGGTAATGCTCATACTTGTCCAATGGATATTCAATCAGGCTTGCAATTTGATGACAGCTGTCTTTGTAGAAGGAAAAGTCAACAGGAAAAAGTCCGGCTAAGGTATCCATCATTTCATAATTCGGAGCGGCTTTGGTCATAGCCCTAAACTCACTGAATGCGTTCTCACGGAAGCCCATGGTGGCTGACAAACTGTCAAAAGCAATTAGCTCAGCCGCATTTGTTTCCCAGAAATCGTTCCAGCGCTGGAAAGACTCCTTTATTTTCCCCTTTGAAGGAAGTAATATCGAGGTAGATACATATTTGAAACTTGTGTCAACGGAATGTATGGAATCTAAATAATGTCGAACGATTTGATTGTTCTCACGCGCTTCATCTTCATTCTTCCCAGCAGCGAATGCAAATACCGAATGCTGTTTTCTTGAATCAATACCAATGACTTGTGCTTCATTGCTTCTCAATTCTTGTGGAAAATAATTAATTGAATTTAGATCACTGTTAAATGATATTTGGAAAGCGAAATAACTCATGACAACTGTTGAGCCTATAATGCCAATCGCAACATAGAGTTTTACTTTTCGACCTAATACTGGTAACTTCCATTCAAAGGGTTTTACGTCTTTCTTGTATTCGATACGGAATATCTGAATAAATGTAGGAAGGACGAATAAGGTAAATAACGCCGCTCCCAGGATAGACAATGAGGCAAATAAGCCAAAATCTTGCATTGCCTTGGAGTTTGTAAAATACAGTGCTCCAAAAGCAAACATTGTAGTTAAGGCACCCAAAGCTAAAGGATTGCTTATTGATCGAATGGTCTCTTCCAGTGAATTGGAGGATCTATAGTGGGTATAAAAATGAAAGTTGAAATCGAGAATGATGCCAATAACAACAGCGCCCATGCCAAGAGATATTGCAGAAATGGGCCGGCCCAAAATCACAAAAGCCGCAAGAGCCATTGAAAAAGCAAACACCACTGGCAAGCCAAATAAAACCAAAACAGAGAGCTTTCGATAATAATACAGTAGGAGCAATAGGATCAGAACACCCGCGATTCCCATCGTAAAATGTGTGTCAGCCCTTATTTGCTCCGCGTTAGCAAGAGGTATCTGATAATAACCAAAGTGAAGGGGGCGCCTCTGTACGTTACAATGATCGAAGCAATTGTTGATATAGAGTTCGAATTCTCGCCCTTTTTCAATGTCATTTGCAGAGAAATTCAGATGATACAGTTGGACCCCATCGTTATTTAACTGTTGGAATGAACTAATTAAGCTAGTTCCCCCGAGTTCCGAAAATATATTTTTTGTGGTCTTTTCAAGTGTGTTGAAAGGATCATTGAACAATATTGAAGAGGTCATAATGGATTCCGGCGAGTACAGTTTAGCCATTAAATCCTCAAGTGTTTTCACCCTTCCTTTTGGTTGCAAGCGCGACTCTATTGAGTCGTAATCGTCTGAAAATAAATATGTTGGGGAGTTGGAGAGTAGGGGCGCTACAACCGAGGTTATATCTATTTCATGACTGTAAGAGGTGTCTAAAAATTGGCTATTTGTAAGACAAGAATCAACAAAACTGAGAGCGTAATTGGTCTCGTCTTCCGTGCCAATATATTTTACGCCTACCAACTGATCTGATTTTTGTCTTTCTGATATTTTTTTTAGAAGCTCTAGTTTAATACTTTCGGGGAGTGAAGAGAGCATGTTCTCTTCAAATTGGAGCCGAGTTTTCGCCAAAAACATAAAAAGCGCTATCAAGATGATAAACGCTGTGAGAAATACAGTAGGATTTTTTTTTGTAATTCTAAGCCAGTAAAGGGTTAATGGTCTCATTTATGTTTTGCGTAACAAAAGAGCAAAGTTAATTTTTGTTGATGATTGGGAGTTTTAAATTAAGGGAATTTCAGAAGATTGTTCTAAACGGAGACGACGTTGAGGTTTCTGATGCAGTTTTTGAGACGGTTGAGAGGGCGAATGAGTTTCTGAAGAACTTCTCCAAGGACAAGATCATTTATGGGATCAATACCGGGTTTGGGCCTATGGCTCAATACAGAATTAACGAATCTGATCAGATCCAATTACAATACAATTTGGTTCGAAGTCATGCGCAGGGCATGGGGGATTATCTTAGTGATCATCAGATAAGAGCGGTCTTGCTTAGCAGATTGAATACACTTAGTCTTGGAAAATCGGGTGTAAATTCCGGTGTAATTGAGCAGATAAAAACATTTCTTAATCGAAAAATACATCCTGCCATACAAGAACACGGTGGAGTGGGTGCAAGTGGCGACCTGGTTCAGCTTGCACAGCTCGCGCAGGGACTGATTGGTGAGGGGAAAGTAATATTCGAAGGGGCAGTAAGACCAGCAAAGGAAGTACTTGCAGAACAGAATATTGAACCTTTGAAACTTACATTGAGAGACGGCTTGGCTCTTATTAATGGAACATCATCAATGACAGGCATCGCGGCATTGAATACGTATTACTCTCGCAGACTGGTCGAGTGGACCATTTTAACTTCTAGTGTTCTGAATGAACTCGTTGAAGCATTTGGTGACGCTTTTTCAAATGAACTTAATGGGGCAAAAAGACATTCTGGGCAATCTCAGGTTGCAAGTTCAATTCAAGATGTCCTTAGCTCATCGTCTAGAATAAAAGACCGGCATAGCCATCCTTTCTTGAATTCAATTCCGGAAGAAGAAAAATTCAACAGAAAGGTACAGGAGTATTATTCTCTACGATGTATTCCTCAGATAGTAGGTCCCGTTCTTGACACGTTGATCCATTGTGAGACTATTGTAGAGCAAGAGATCAATTCAGTAAACGACAATCCGATTGTTGACGTTGAAAAAGGCTCGGTGTACCACGGGGGAAATTTCCATGGAGATTATGTTTCTTTGGAAATGGACAAACTCAAAATTGCAGTAATCAGGTTGTCCATGTTGATGGATCGCCAATTTAACTTTCTGTTGAACCACAGGCTTAATAAAACTTTTCCACCCTTCCTGAATGATAAAATACTTGGTTTGAATTTCGGGTTTCAGGGAGCGCAATATGCAGTAACGTCAACAACCGCTGAGAATCAAACTCTGGGCTTTCCGATGTATTTGCATAGCATACCGTGCAACAATGACAATCAGGACATTGTAAGCATGGGTTCTAATTCTGCCTTGATTACAGCCAAAGTGATCAACAATACGTTCGAGGTTTTGTCTCTTTATATTCAAGGCATTTCGCATGCGATTGACTTGGTAAATGATGAAGGATCATTCTCAGAAAAAGGAAGAGCCGTTCATAATAAGATAAAAGATTTAAATGGCGGTTTTGATTCAGATTTGCCAATTAATGAAAAAGGTGCAAAATTGGTGGAATACCTTAAAAATAATCAACCGTTACAGATATGAAATACGCATTGGTAACAGGAGCTTCAAGAGGAATTGGATCCGCAATTGCGATTCGGCTGTCAAAGGATCATGGTTATAAGATCATAATAAATTACAATTCGAACGAGAAAGCTGCTGAAAAAACACTGGCTACAATTGTAGAGAATGGAGGCGCCGGGGAGATCATACGATTTAATGTCGCGGACAAGCTGGAGGTTGATAGGGCAATAGAAGGGTTTTATGAAGCAAATCCTGAAGCGGTCATAGAGGTTCTTGTGAATAATGCCGGCATCACCAAGGACAACCTGTTCGTATTTATGGAACAAACAGATTGGAGCAATGTTATTGATGTTTCCTTGAATGGGTTTTTCAATGTTACCTCTGCGGTTATGAAGAAGATGGTGCGGAAGAGGTATGGGCGAATAGTTAATGTAGTGTCTGTTTCAGGGTTGAAGGGTGTGCCGGGTCAGGCAAATTATTCAGCAGCAAAAGGAGGGGTAATTGGCGCAACAAGATCAGTGGCACAAGAGGTTGCAAAAAGAAACATTACCGTAAATGCTGTTGCACCAGGATTTATTGATACCGAGATGACCGACGATCTTCCTAAAGAGCAGCTTGTAAAGCTAGTCCCTGCTAACCGTTTTGGCACTGTCGAAGAGGTTGCTCATGCAGTTAGTTTTTTGGTTTCGAAAGAGTCGGGATACATTACCGGAGAAGTGTTGAATATTAATGGGGGGATTCATTCATAAATGAAAAGAGTTGTAATTACCGGAATCGGGATATATTCCAGTTTGGGAATAGATAAAGAAGAGGTAAAAGATTCACTGTTCAAGGGAAAGAGTGGAATTGTTTTCGATGCAAAGCGAAAGGACATAGGTTTTCGTTCTGCGCTTACCGGCATGGTTAAGGAACCTGATCTGAAAGGTTTGTTGGACAGAAGACAACGTAAAAGCATGGCTGAACAATGCAATTATGCATTTGTTTCTTCTAATGAAGCACTGACTCAAGCAAATATTGATTTGGATTTTCTGTCTCAAAATGAGATGGGAATTATTTTTGGAAATGACAGCTCCTCGAAGGCTGTTATTGAAAGTGTTGACGGCGTTAGGGCCAAAAAGGATACCACTTTGTTAGGTTCAGGATCTATTTTTCAGGCAATGAATTGCACAGTTACAATGAACCTTTCAACAATTTTCAAGCTTAGAGGTATCAATATGACCTTGAGTGCAGCTTGTGCCTCAGGTTCACATTCAGTAGGCATGGGCTACATTTTGATTAGAAACGGCTATCAGGATATGGTTATGTGTGGTGGAGCGCAAGAAATTAATCCAAATGCGATGGCAAGCTTTGATGGGATCAGCGCATTCTCAACAAACGAATCCAACCCAACGAAGGCATCCAAACCTTTTGATAGAGACAGGGATGGTCTTGTCCCTGGAGGTGGTGCGGCTACACTCATACTTGAATCCTTGGAATCAGCTGAAAAAAGAGGTGCTGACATTATTGCTGAGGTTGTTGGATATGGGTTTTCTTCAAATGGAGAACACATTTCTAATCCCAATCTGGATGGTCAGGTCAGATCGCTGGAAATGGCCTTGAAACAAGCCGAAATGTTGCCAAAAGATATTGATTATATTAATGCACATGCTACCTCAACTCCTGTTGGAGATACATTCGAAGCACAAGCGATCCATAAGGTCTTTGGGAGTCAAACACCCGTGACCTCAACAAAATCAATGACAGGTCACGAATGCTGGATGGCGGGAGCAAGTGAATTGGTCTATTCAATGATCATGATGAAACATGGATTTATAGCGCCAAACATCAATTTTGAGAATCCTGATGAATTTTCAAAGAAAATAAATATTTTTGCAGACACGGAAGAAAGAACTCTAAGAACCATCCTATCTAATTCATTTGGTTTTGGAGGAACGAATTCTTCAGTAATTATTACAACTTATGACTAGAGTAGAAATAGTGTCGAAGACCAAGGAGTTTTTGTCAGAAGAATTTGAAGTTTCTGAAGAAGTAATAGTAGATGAAGCAAATCTCCAGGAAACATTGGACTTAGATAGTTTGGATTATGTTGATCTGGTTGTGATCATTGAAGAGAACTTTGGATTTAAAGTGCAACAAAATGACTTTGCGGAGATTAGTACATTCGCAGACTTTTACGACTATGTAGAGACTAAGGTCCAATAAATGAGTAAATGGACCGGTAAAAGCCGTGGAGGCGTAATTGGTTATTCTTTTTTTGTTTATACGATTAAGTGGTTTGGAGTGAGCGCGGCCTATACCCTTTTAGGAATCGTATATCCATTCTACTATTGGTTCGAAAAAGATAAAAAGGCCAACCTGGTCAATTTCTATAAAACGGTCGGCCTCGACTCTAAAACAACCAAAAAAGTCATAAAAAAGAACTTCAAACTTTTGGGGCAGTGCCTTATAGATCGTATTGCATTTTTGATTGGAAAAGATAAGTATTACACCTTTTCAATGGATGGAGAACAAAACCTGTTGGATATAAGTAAAACAGGCAAAGGAGGGTTGCTGTTGAGTGCTCACCTTGGAAATTGGGAAATTGCAGGAAATTTACTGAAAAAAAGAGGTATTAATGCCAATATTAACATCTTGATGCTAGATGCTGAGCATAAACAGATCAAAAAATTTCTAGCCCACCAAACAAATGGTGATCTGTTCAAAGTTATCCCTATAACTGATGATTTTTCTTATTTGGTTAAGCTAAAGGAGGCCATTTCAAAAAATGAACTGATCTGCTTGCATGGGGATCGTTACCTTGATGGATCAAAAACGATCGAAAAAGAATTTTTTGGAAGAAAAACGAATTTCGGTTCAGGTCCATTCGAAATTGGGGCTAGGTTGAATGTTCCGGTATGCATAGTATTTGCAATGAAAACATCAAAACGCCATTATGCATTATCTGCTTCCAAAATAATTGACAATTCATCTGTTCAAGAGATAAGTGATTTGTATATTTCAACTCTCGAATCTTTAGTTAAAGAATACCCCGAACAATGGTTCAATTATTATGACTATTTCGAAAAAGATACCAGTTCATGACCTGATTCCACAAAAGGAACCGTTTGTCTTTGTAGATCACGTGTTTGATTTTAAAGGTGCGATGTGGAAGTCAACGTTCAAAGTACCCGAGAATCACGTTTTTGTTGAAGAAGGGGAGCTGTTAAAAGCCGGATATGTAGAAGTGCTTGCCCAATCCTTAGCTGCTGGAATAACATTTTTCAACGAAGATGATATTCCGAAGGTTGGATTTATCGGTGAAGTAAAAGGATTTTGTGTCTATGGAACTGCAAGGGTAAACGATTTATTGGATGTTTCGGTAGAAGTTAAAAATGAAGTATTCAATGTACTGGTGGTGGGAGGAGTAATTTCGGTGAATGGAAAAACCCTTGCTGAAGGGACACTTAAATTAGTTTTACAAGATCAATAAGTCAATTAAAATTAAGCAATTCACTAAGTTCAGTGAAGCAGACCCCATGGGTGTTGTATGGCACGGCACGTATTTGCGATACTTCGAGGATGGCCGTGAAGCGTTTGGAAGAGCCTTGGGCATGAGCTACTTGGAATTTTATGAAAAGGGATACTTCATTCCAATTGTCAAATCTGAAATTGATCATAAAGGAGTGGTTCGGTACGGAGATGAAATTGAGATCACCACCAGCATAATCCAAGGAGATGCGGCTAAGATCGTTTTTGAATATAGCATCTTCAATGTCACAATGGGGATGCTGGCGGCTACAGGAAAGACTGTACAGGTATTTATGAAAGTGGACACTAGAGAGCTGCATTTGGTAGTTCCGGACTTTTATAAGGATTGGCTCTCTAAAATCAATGCCCAATGAAAGTATTTGTTGGAGCTGAAAATATTATCTCACCTCTTGGAAATACGGCCGAAGAGAGCTTCAATAATGTAATCAATAATAAATCCGGAGTAAAGGAGCATTGGATAAGCAAACAAAAATACGCCCTTGCCAGAATAAACAGAGAAGAATATTCCTATACGGGCTCGTTTTGGCAGCATCTGCTTAGATCATCTATTACCGACAGTTTGAAAAAAGTAAATGTAAGTGGGGACATAACATACGTAGTGAGCTCAGCCAAGGGTGAAATAGATAACATAAATAAATCGGTCGATAAATTTGGCCTGAGCCATTCGGTCGGAGCGGTGCTTGGCGCCAATCCTAAATACTTCTGCGTTTCCAACGCCTGCATTTCAGGATTACTTGCAATTAACCTGGCCTACGATCTGATAAGAGCAGAAAAGGCAAATACTGTTGTTGTTGCAGGAATTGATCTGATTTCAGACTTCGTTATCGCTGGTTTCAGATCCCTCTACGCCTTGGATGATGAGCGCTGTAAACCCTTTGATCAACGAAGAAAGGGCCTCAATCTTGGTGAAGGAGTTGGCACCTGTGTGCTGTCAAGTGATGAAAGTATATTCAAGGAAACTCCGATTGAATTCCTAGGTGGATTTTCTAACAATGATGCCAATCACATTTCAGGACCTAGCAGAACGGGCGAAGGGTTGAAAAAAGCAGTGAATAGGGCGCTTTCGGCCTCAAGTATAACCCCGGATTTTATAAGTGCCCATGGAACCGGAACCAATTACAACGATGGGATGGAAGCAGAGGCATTTTACAGTTTAGGTCTAAATTCAATACCAATTAATAGCTTAAAACCAAACTTTGGACATACGTTGGGGGCGGCTGGAACAATAGAAACCATAATTTCAATGCAAGGATTGAGAAACAATGTGATTCCAGGTACGCTTGGCTTTAAATATGCAGGAACGGAAAAAGAGATCAATGTACACCAGGACTCCAGGAATGTAGAAACTGAATCCTTTTTGAAGACGTGTTCTGGATTTGGAGGGGGAAATGCAGCTGGAATTTTCAGAAAACTATGAATGAGAGCTATATAAATTACTCACTTAGCATTGCTAAGGATGGACTCTACTGCAATGGGTCCAAAGAAGTGGATCTTCAGCAGGAAGGACTTATTGAGAAGCTGGATTCTATATACGATAGCCAGATCAAAGACTATCCTAAATATTATAGGATGGATGGCATGGCAAAGCTCGTTTTTATCCTTGGCGACCTAATTTGTGCTCGAACCAAAATATGTGACGACATTGATGGCAGTGACCTTGCGTTTGTTATGCTTAATGCTACAGGCAGCTTTCCATCAGACTCGATCCATAACAATCTGATCATGGACGGCTTTGAAAGAGCGAGCCCCTCAAATTTTGTCTATACGTTACCTAATGTTGGAATGGGAGAGGTTTGTATAAAATGGAAAATTACCGGAGAAGGACTCTTTTTGATAGAAGACGAATTTTCCGCTAATTGCATTTGTGAAATAGCAGACTTATTTTTATCTCAAGGTAAATGCAAGGCAATTGTTATTGGTTGGGCTGAACCAACGGAGAATGAAGGAAATTGTATATTTTTGATATCCAATAAAGGAAAGGGGATTAATCTGTTGAACACAGAAAAAAACATACTAAAAATTCGTAAAAATGAGTAGTGAAGAAAAAAGCCTTCTCAAGAGTCATATAATTAACTATTTGAATCTGGAAGATGTTAAACAGGAAGAAATTCAGGACGCAGCATCGCTATTTGGAGATGGGCTTGGATTGGACTCAATAGATGCACTTGAATTGATTGTTATGATAGAACGTGAATACAACGTTAAAATATCCGATCCATCCATGGGCAAGGAGATCTTGTATTCAGTTGATACAATTGCCAACTATATTTTTACGCAAAAATAAGTGGAAATATTTATTACCGGTAGAGGAGTAGTAAGTGCTTTAGGAAACAATACTGAGGAAAATCTGCAAAGTCTTTTGAATGGACAGACAGGAATTAGTAAGGGATCCTATTCCGATTTTCCTGAAAAGTACATTGGGGCGGTAAAACTATCTTCGGAGGAATTATCAGACAAGCATTCTTTGAAGGATGTTTACGGCAGGACTGCTTTACTTGGCTTGACTGCTGCCAAAGAGGCTTGGGGCAATAACGACCCAAGCAGTACATGCCGAACCGGTGTAATAAGTGGTAACAGCGTTGGGGGCATGGATCGTACCGAGAAACATGTTATAAAGCTGATCAATACAGGACAAAGTGGTGATATCAGACCCATATTAGCTCATCCGTGTGGCTATTCAACTGGCTTAATTTCCAAGATAATACCAAACTGTGAATATGCCAATACAATTTCAACGGCATGTAGCTCAGGGGCCAATTCCATTATGCAAGCAGTAAAGCTGATCAAATGTGGTAGACTTGACAGGGTAATTGCGGGAGGAACGGACGGCCTTTCAAATTTCACGATAAAAGGGTTTTCGTCGTTAATGATCTTTGATGAAAAAAGGTGTAGACCCTTTGATGCAAATAGAGCAGGATTGAATTTAGGAGAAGGGGCAGGTTATGTGCTCCTTGAGAATGAAAAGAGCCTTAGAGAATCCGGGAACACTCCGCTAGGCAGGATGTCGGGTTATGGAATTGCGAATGATTCGTTTCACCAAACCGCACTTAGCCCCAACGGTAAAGGAGCTGTTTTAGCTATGCATCATGCACTTGATCAGGCCAAGCTAAAGAGTGAAGAGATTGACTATATCAATACTCATGGAACTGCCACTGAAAATAATGATGAGGTAGAGCTACGGGCAATCCAATCCTTATTCACTGAAAAAGTGCCTGATTATTCTTCTACAAAGTCTTTCACAGGACATACATTAGGTGCTTCAGGCGCAATTGAAACGGTCTATTCCTTACTCGCTATTATTAACGATTGCGTGTTTCCATCATTGAATATTAAAGATGACATGAACAAAGAATGCCCTGCCCTCCAAAAGCTGGTTCGTAAAAATGTTTCCAACGTGCTTACAAACTCTTTTGGGTTTGGAGGAAATCAAACGACCTTAATTGTAAGTAAGTGTTGAGTGCGAAGTATATAAATACGTTTTCGGGGATCAATGTTCAGAATTCCGATCCGAAATGTCAGGATTGGATAGATCAAATTACCGACGAGGTCGGGGAGATGGTTTTTCCGGATTTCAAACAGTACATTGACCCAAAACAGCTTAGACGATTGAGCATGCTTCTGAGAACGACCCTCAGTTGTGCGAAGTGCTGTGTTGCGGAAATGAAAGGCGCTGAATTGAGGGGTATTGTTGTAGCAACAGGCTTAGGGTGCCTAGATGACACAAGAAAGTTTTTGGTTGATTTTTTACAGCATGACATTGCATCGCCAACAGCTTTCATCCATTCAACGCACAATACGATTGCAGGTCAGCTTGGCTTAATGTTAAAAAGCCATGCATACAATATAACCCACGCCAATACGGGTGCATGTTTTGAAAATGCATTACTGGATGCTTTTCTGGAAGATTGTGGCCAAGACGAATGGATTTTGGTTGGGGGAGTTGATGAACAAATTGACTGGTTAGAGAAGCTTAGATTACAGGATACTGATTTTAGCGAACTAAATTTAGGGTCAGGATGCACATTCCTTGGGATCTCTACTCAAAACAGAAACGATTCTGTTAGAATCGTTGATGTAAATTCTTTTCTGATCTCCGACGAAATAAAAGCGCGTGATCACGTGCAGCAGTTCCTGGAAAAAAACAATGTTGAGGCAAGTTCTTTGGACCTTATATTGACCAATAGTAACCTTTCTTTTTCTGATCTGCAGAATGTAGAAAAGCAAAATTACCAGAGATCTTGTGGCGCCTATTTTACGAATTCTGCCTTTGGAGTAGAGTATGCAGTTCAAAGAATTAGATCAGGGAACAAGAGGGTTTTGGTCATTAATCATCACGAAGAAAGACAAATTGGGCTAACTTTACTTAGTGATGCGTAATGCGCTTTATATTCTTGTTTTGATCGGATTGGTTTGCATCACTGTAGCTTTTCTTTTGTTCGATCAATATTATAGTGGAATTGTCGTGGGCATATTGCTGGTCACTTATATTGTGTTTCTCTCTTGGGCAAGCTCTAATATTAGATCCAATGTATTTTTAAAGTCAATTTCACAGGTAGATAAAGGAAAGTTAGCGATCACTTTTGATGATGGGCCGTCAGAAGTTACTAATGAATTTCTCGACGTATTGAACAAACACAATGTTAGCGCTACCTTTTTTTTAATTGGGAAGAAGATCCATGGGAACGAGGAGATCGTCAAACGTATTGTCGCTGACGGACATGCAATTGGCAGTCATTCGTACAGACATAATTATCTGTATGCGGTTAAGTCATCTAAAAATATAGAAAATGACCTGGTAGTTTGTTCGGCGGCAATCGAGCAAGTAACAGGAAATAAACCACAGTTGTTCAGGCCACCTTTTGGCGTCACTACACCAAGATTAGCTAGTGCAGTGAAAAGGTTAGGGTTGCACACCATTGGTTGGACAATAAGAACAAATGATGGTGTAGAGGAAGATCCCGGAAAAATAGAAAACAATATTTTCAAGAAAGAGCTGAGTGGATCCATCGTTCTGTTCCATGACACCAATAGAAAAAGCGTGGAGCCACTTAAAAAACTAATTGCCGCCACGAAAGAGTTAGGCATAGAAATTGTCTCTTTGCAGAATGAAGTTATAGGTTATGTATAGAGTTATAACAATAATGATACTGTTCGCATTGTGTAGCGATATTGCTTGTGGGCAGGTTCTCAACGCCAGGCAAGCTGATTCTGTTATGAAATTGATCGATTCCAGAATAGGGTATACTACCACTCAGGTCATTGACTTCAAGTTGGTCAGGTCGTTTTCGGCCATGACGAACGAGATTGAACACGACGGAACAATTCACTTCCAAAGTCCTGATAAATTGAGCTATGTGCTGAATGGAGATCATCCTTGGCTCATGGTTGTAAACGGATCGAATGTTGTGGTAAAAGATGGTAACAAACCGACTCAAAAACGAGGAAAAGGAATGAGTAAACTGAAAGATTTTATTGTTAGCAGCTTGAACGGAGAGACACTTAGGAATAACGATTTTTCAAAGAAGTTCGTTTCGGAGGGCTCTCTCGTTACCGTGAAATTGACGCCAAAACCAACTCAGTTGAAAAAGTATATGAAGGAAATTCAGGTGCGCTTCGATTCGAATCATGACGTCACGGATTTTATGCTGCTGCAACCAAATGGAGATAGTACACACTATATTTTTAGTAATTTGATCAGAAACAGTAAATTGGACCCTGAGTTATTCGAATTGAAATGAAAACTTCAAGATCTTTCTATACCAGCAAAGAAATTAAGAAAACCGATTTCGGGATTGAAGCCGAGCTAGTGTTTGATCCCAACCACGAACTTTATACTGGCCATTTCCCCGACAACCCCATCACTCCCGGTGTCTGCTTGATACAATCATTGAATGACTTGGTGGCAGCTCAGTTTGAAGGAAGACGGATAAAGGAAATAAGGAAATGTAAGTTTACAGCGATACACAACCCTAATAAAGCTCCGGAGGTAATGGCAACCCTAAAAGTGGTTGAGTCAGATGAAGAATTACGGGTTTCAGGAGATATTTCTGATTCCAACCAGACATTTGTAAAGTATCAGGCCACCTTTCAATAGTTGAAAACCTGCATTATTATACCAACTTATAACAATGCTCCAAAATTGAGAGGGGTTCTTGAAGGTGTACTTGAACAAGGATTAGCTGTTCTAGTTGTCAATGATGGCTCAACAGATAGTACCATGGAGGTTTTAGATGCGTATTCAGACGCTGTGGAGATCATCACCTATTCTGAGAATCGTGGAAAAGGATTTGCTTTAATGAGAGGGTTTAATAAAGCAATGGCCCTTGGTTATGAAACTGCCATCACCATTGACTCTGATGGCCAGCACGACCCGAGCGACATCCAGTTACTTCTGGAAGCACAAAAGGAACACCCGAATAAAGTACTTATGGGGTCACGAGATCTTTATGCCGCCGGCGCTCCTGGGAAAAGTTCTTTTGGAAATAAATTCAGCAACTTTTGGTTTTGGGTGGAAACAGGGATAAAACTGCCCGACACCCAAACGGGATTCAGGCTTTACCCGATCGAACCGTTGCTCAGGTTCAAGTATCTGACAAAAAGGTTTGGATTTGAGGTTGAATCAATCGTTAAATTGGCGTGGAGTGGAGTGCGGTTTGAACCGGTTAAAATAAATGTTAGTTATCCTGAGGATAGGATCACACATTTCAGGCCAATAAAAGATTTTACTCGGATCAGCATATTGAATGTATGGTTGGTGACCATTGCCATTTTGTATTATATCCCGAAGAGGACATTGAGTCGAAATTCTCGTAAAAACAAATAAAACCATACACCTCACAGACTAGACACCAGGTTCTTTGCCTGTTCGTTCGATCTGGTGTCGATAACTAGCTGAGGTTTTCTGAGATTCTTTCCGTAAATCAGTCTGTTTATCTTGTCAATAGCTACTTCCTTGATCTGCGGTGTAACTGAAAAATTATTTTGAAATGAATCGAGGAGTTTGGACTTGTCAGTTTTGGCCGAGCAGATGAGCTCGATCAGGTCGTTACCTTCATCGTCAGCATTTATTGCTATTACGTATGGCCATACGTTTTCCTGTGAAAGAAAGTTCTGTATTGCCCGGGGGTATAGTGTTGTTCCTTTGTACTTGATCCGGTGATCTTTTCTTCCGATAACAGGCCCTAATCTCAACGAAGGCCTTTTGCATTTGCAGATCTCTCTGAAAGCATGACAAATATCTCCGGTTTTATATCGAATCAAGGGCATTGCCTCTACTCCTAATGTGGTAATTACAACTTCTCCCGACTCGCCTTCTTGAACAGGATTGCCTTCCTCGTCCACTACTTCAGTGTAGATCAGCTCAGATTGCTCATGGCATCCATTTTGGGCAGAACATTCGGTAAAAGCAGTACTCATTTCAGTGCTTGCATATGTTGAATAGAGCTTGACATCCCATTCATCAGTAATTTTAGTATGCAGGGGGTTTTGTTGCAATTCAGAATTCCGTATCGGCTCGCCAACGCAAACTATAGCTTTGACAGATGAACTGTTATAATCAATTTTCAATTTCTTCGCTTCTTCGATCAGTGCAGGTATGAAAGAAGGGATCGCTATCAAATAGGTAGGTTGATATTTTAGAATACTTTCCCATTGTGATTTAATAGATCCGGGGCCAACTCTGATGATGCCTGCACCTAACTTCTTTATGCCCTCATAATACGCTAATCCTGCCATGAACTGCTTGTTCATAGTTGTCATTAACTGAAAACGGTCCTGAGAAGTTGCGCCAGTCAGTTTAAGCGAACCGGCTTCATTTGTAGCCAGGCGATCAACATCCAGCCGGGTCAAATAAAATGAAACGGGTTCGCCTGTTGTTCCGGACGTAGTTGTGATATCAAAAATGTCAGAATCTTCGACTGCTAGAAATTCCTTGTTGTAAAGGGAAAGATCCTTTTTGTGAGTAAATGGTATACGTCTGAATTCTTCTGAGGTCAAATCTGAAATGCTAATTGAATTGGACGCAAAGACCTTCTTGTAATATGCAGAATTATTGTTTGCATAGTGTAAAGTTTTTCTCAACTTATCTATAACGGTCTCTATTTGCATTTTGTAATTAGATCTTTAATTTTCTCTTCTTCCTCTTTGCTTGAAACGATCTTTTCAAGTGCTAGCTTGAAGTACCTTTTGGCCTTATCATATCGTTTCAACTTCTTGAAATACATCCCTAGGATCATATACCCCTCATAGTATTCTGGATTTGAGTTTATGAATTCTTCTTCAGATTGTTCATCAAGTGAAAAATCTGAACGGTTATAAATGAACTCATTGAGCTGAAATTTGAATTTTCGAAATTTCAGGAAGTCTTGATATTCTTTGGTTTCCAGAAAGGGATCAGAGGCAATTTCAAGAGGCTGTTCATCGATGTCTTGGTTTGGAACCCCGTTTAGTTCAAAAACCTTATTAAGGTCGTAACAAATGTACTCACCAACTTGCCATGGTTCCGTCGAGATCCACATTTTAAGCTGACCAGGTTGGAAAATGACCGAATGATGCGCAATAAGCTGATTAATTGCCCTAGGATTCCCGTTGCCTAGATCATTACCGTTCGTTCCGGTACGGTCACGTAGTATTTGCGCGGCTTTTTCTGAGTTGATATCCTTTGACTCGTCAATTAGTTGCTTCATCTTGTTGAACCTGTAGATAGAGTCACTTTGATCGATATTTCCCAGATTAAGATCAGATTGGGCAAAGAGCTCACTTTGAAAATGATTAGCACAGATAATAGTATCGCTGGAAGTGGTGAATTTGTCAGACTGCTTTGGTGCCTTTTCAATGAGCACAGTAGCGTTGTCTGGAGCGGAGTTGACCATTATTGTTTCAGACACAAAAACATCCCTTTTATTTGCAATGGCAATTGCCTCATCAAGGTTGCTCGCATATTGTAAAAGCTCCCGCCCCAATAAAGAGATTGGTGTCTTAGAGGAGCGGGGAAGTGTGGATTTTGCGGCATTCATTGTAACTGTAATACCCTTAACGTTCATGCCGGAAACGACTCCTGAAAAACCCGGCCAAGACAGACTGGCAAACTTATGTCCCTCTTTTGGTTCTACAAATGAGATTACCTTGGTTTTTGCAAACTCATCGCCTGAATAAAAGTCGAAGTTCCGTCCCGAAATAATCTGACCATCTTCTGTTTTAGATCCTCTGACAGAAAAGGAAGTGCATCCAACTAGCTGATAGTCATTCAATGCATGGCCAATGTCGTGGGCTGCATGGTAATTAAGTACCCGTAAGTAGGCAGGGGCAATAGAATTGAACTTTCTTGAGTTCGCAAATGAACCGCCGTAAATTTCGAGCAAATATTCTAAAGGAATATGCTTGTCCAGTTTTCGATTGAACAATCCGATCAAGTGTTTTAAAAAAAATTGCTTGAACTTTCTAGGAACTGCTTTTGAGAATTCATTCACGAAAATGATCTCCTGGTCTTGGATCAATTCCTTTGCGAGAATTCCATATTTCGCACCAATTTCGAACGGAAGTCCTGTGAGTTTCGCTTCCCAGATACCGAAACGATTCTTTCTAAGCCAGTTATCCCCGATTGAAAAGGTAGAATCTGAAACTGTTGTTCGCTTCAGATCAAGGGCGCTTTTATCCGACACTTTTGGCGGAGTTCTATAGCTAAGAAAACTCATGTCCGAAATTACTAAAATATAGGTAGGTTGATAGCATTATCTATAGAAAGACATTTCATCGCAATATTTCCAAACGGGTTCGGTCAGCAGGTACCTGACATCCTTTTTCTGCCCTATCGAATTTCGAATGAAGCTGGCAGCAATTTTCATCAGAGGAGCATCGATCATCTCAAAATGTTCGGGATCTATGATTGTATTCAATTTTTGTTCCTTATCGATTTCCTGGCCTGTCAACACTCTTGGATAAACCAGGAGCTTGTGAGCACTTAAAATCCTTTCATAGTTCTTCCATTTATGAAAAGAACGTAAATTATCTTCACCCATGATCAGGCAGAATTCATTTCCCGGATATTTTTCCTTTAAGTAGGTTAACGTGTCGATTGTGTAAGAAGGCTGAGGCATTTTAAATTCAATGTCAGATGCCCTCAGCTTATTGTTGTCCTCGACGGCTAAATTTACCATGTACAGTCGATTTAGATCAGGAAGCAATGAATCCTTTTTTTTGTGAGGACTGTGAGGAGAAATTACCAACCAAACTTCATCAATATGTTCGAGTTGAACCACGTGGTTTGCAATGATCAGGTGACCAACGTGAATTGGATTAAAGGAACCAAAAAAGAGTCCAATCGTCTTGTTCATTCTGTTATCAGGTTAATTCCCCTTTTCAGTTTGTGTAGAGTTGGGAACAATTTGCTTTCCCAAATCTATTAATTAGTTTTCGACATAGAGCTCTCACGAGTCAAGAAAGTCACGAACAATGGCCTCGGCTTCAACTAGTGTGTCATCAAGTTCATTATTGATCAATTTACAGTCATATTGGCTGGACTTTGTTAGTTCTGAATCTGCTTTTCTCATCCTTTTTCGGATGCTGCTTTCATTTTCTGTTTTTCGTAACCGCAACCGCTCTTCCAGCACATCAATTGATGGAGGTTGAACAAAAATGGAAATAGCCGCACTTTTAAAATATCTCTTCAGATTAATGCCGCCTTCAACGTCTACGTCAAATATTACATGTTTGTTGGATGACCAGATACGATCGATCTCTGAACGCAATGTGCCATAAAAATGATCAGGATATACTTCTTGCCATTCGATAAAATCATGTTTCAGAATCTGGTCTTTAAATTGCTCAACACTAAAGAAGTGGTAATCTTTTCCGTCAGTTTCATTCGCCCGTTTTGCCCTTGTTGCTGCTGATATCGAGAATTCCAAGTTCAGATCTAGTCCTAGCAGATGCTGCACTATGGTTGTCTTTCCGGCTCCGGAGGGAGCGCTGAATATGATTGCTTTCCCAGTCATTCTTCTTGTAGCAGTGGCCACTTCATAGGGCATTAAGTACCTGTTCTTTTATTTTCTCAAGCTCGTCCTTCATTTGAACAACCAACTGCTGTATCGTAGCATGATTGGCTTTTGACCCCATAGTATTTATTTCTCTGCCGAGTTCCTGACAGATGAACCCAAGCTTTTTCCCTTGGGAATTATTGGCACCCAGCGTTTCTCTGAAGTAATTTATGTGATTGGCAAGCCTTGTTCTTTCTTCTGTAATATCTAGTTTTTCCAGATAGTATATCATTTCTTGCTCCAATCTATTCTTGTCAATGTGCTCCCTTTCCTTATAATCTACGAACAGCGTTTCTATTTTTTCTCTGACTCCACTAGTCCTGTCATTTTCATGAGGAATAACCTTGTTGGCGTATTTCTCAATATTGTCGATCCTGAGGTTGAACTCATTTTTCAGTGAGTCACCTTCTTGTTTTCTGAACGCAATAAAATTCTCTATGGCCTCTTCGATCAATTTCATTATTTGAGTCCATTCATCTTCATTTATTTCGTGGCGCTCTTGCCTCATAGCATCAGGCAAACGAAGAATGTCTACAAGCGAATGACTTTGCTCCAATCCCAGATCTTTAGATAATGTTTCAATTTGCTGGCAGTAATTTTTAACAACGAGTTTGTTGATCACGGTATTCATCTCGTCCCCATTAGAATCATAATGAATGGACAGATCAATTTTACCCCGGTGGAGTAAATTAGACAATTTATTTCTGAGTGGCATTTCTTTCTCTTTGTAGATAGAAGGCATCCTGACAGTAAGATCAAATTGCTTGCTATTAACAGACCTGATCTCAACGTTGAATGTCTTGTTGCCAATAGTCCTTTCGGCTTTACCGTATCCGGTCATGGAAAGTATCATAAACTCAAATTGCTCGTTGTTGGCGCAAGGTACAAAATGCACACAAGATTCGTAAAAGGGCTCAGGATTAAATTTCTGTAACTATTATCCGGATAGTTTTGATTGTCTTCCTGGTTTTCCAACAAGATAAACACCTGCAAATATTAGTAGAGTGTAAAGGACTTTTTCATAGGTGATCCCGCCAATTTTTGTCTCATAGCTGATCACCAAAGCAAACATTGTTGCCATTACCGGTTGAAGGTATATGTATGCACTTACAACAGAAGTGTTCAGACGACTGACGCCATAGATGTTAAGTAAATACGCAAAGAAAGTGGTGCCTACGATCACAAAAACAATGCTGCCGATAATATAGGGAGGCATTTCCCAGTTGATTTCACGAAATTGTCCGAAGCCAAGAGGAATCACGAAGCACGCACCAAAAAGAAAAACCCATGAGATGATCAATATTGGGTTGTATCTTTTCATCAATGGTTTGACCAGGACCAGGTAAACCGCATAAGACGCACTGTTACCAAGAATCAACAAATCGCCGACTAATGAAGAGCCCTCTGCAGAACGATCGCCTGAAAGAATGATCATTGCTGCACCTATGCCTCCTATGAGAATCCCTATTATCTTGGAAATAGTGATCCGTTCTCCAATCAAAAATGCCGCCAAAATAAGAACGATCAGGGGGTTAGAAGTCATCATTATAGACGAATTTATTTCTGATGTTCTGAGCAGTCCTTCGAAAAATAACATCTGATTCAAACAAACTCCGAAAAGTCCGCACAAAGCAAGCCGCAGGTAATCTTTCTTGGCAATTTTCACAGAATTTATTTTGGAACTCTTCTTGAAAAGGAGTCTTACCAGCCAAAAAAGCCCCAGTGCTCCCACTACTCTCATAAAAATAAACCCTCTGGGCTGCACATAATCAGGCATTGGCCCTTTTGCCAAAACATAATTTAGTCCATAAATTAAATTGGCTGCAAATACGGCAAGATGTGCATATAGATGCTTAGGCATGCAGAGTTGAGTTAGCGGCATTTATCACATCCTTAGAGTTGCCAATAAAAATGTTCTGTTCAATTACAATAACAGGCCTTTTTAAGAAGGTGTATTCTTTAAGTATATAAGACCTGAAATCCTTTTCGGTTAGTTTTTTTTCGCTCAGTTTCCACTCACGATATTTGATAGCTTTTTTGCTGAAAAGTGCCTCGTATGTTCCAGCCATTTCTCTTAATTGTTCCAATTGTTCTTCTGTGATGGGATCTGACTTGATGTCCTGCAATCTAAAATTCGAAGGTAACGCAAGACCGTTAATGATCCTTGCACAAGTGGAGCATGTTTTGAGGTGGTACATCTTCTTCATGAACTAAAAGTAAGAATGCAAAAGAAAACAAGGGAGAATTATTATAAAATTAGTTCGATTCAAGGGCTAATAGGAAATTTCTTGTTGCCTTAATGTATGGATCTGCAATACTTTTCCAAACTTATCTTTGAAAGTGACAGTTAGTTCACGATTGTTTTCAACTCCTGTGATTGAAACGACCGCGTAGTTATGTCGTAACAGAAGTTCTCCTACGCGTAGGTCATTTTTCCCCTCTTTGAATAGCTTTCTCCAGGGATACCTCCAGCTGGTTAAAGCTGAGCATGTAAAATCATAGAAGGGGTAGATGCCGGCTTCTTGTTTTCTCAGGATCTCACTATGATGTCTGTCGCCAGAGAAAAAAAGCACGCCATTTATTTGGGACTCTTTAATGTGCCCGAAAAGCTCGTCTTTTTCGTTCTCATATTGCATAAAACTCTCGTGGCTATCATATTGGTTCAGGACCTGATTACCAGAAACAATTATTTTGAAACTGGCAGTAGACTCGGTTAGACCTATTTTTAGCCAATCCAATTGTTGTCTTCCGAGCATTTCCTTATTGACCTTTGAGTCATCACGGTTGTACCTGTCGTCGAGCATGAAAATTTCAATGTCAGCATATTTGAAGCTGAAATAGATGCCATTACTGTGCGGTTCATTTGGATTCTGCCAAAAAGTTTCAAAGGTCTTTTTAGACTTTTCCTTTTCCGTGAAATTTCCGTCACTATTATTAGGTCCAAAGTCATGATCGTCCCAAACAGCATAATGGAACTTCTTTTTCATAAAACTGTTGAGCTTATTATGCTGTCGGACTTTGACGTATCTTTTAACGGTCTTTGACCTCGATCTGATCTCATTCCCCATTAAATAGACATTGTCGCCCATCCAAAGCATGAAATCACCACTTTGCTCATCAGCAAGAGTATTGAACATTCTGGTGCTGTTCCAGATTTTATGGAGCTTGTCTTTTCCCGTTCCAATGAATGCACAGGAACCGATCAAAAAAGAGAAGTCATCGACGTCATAATTCTTGACAGTTTTGATTTTGCCGCTTGAAATTACATTGCCGTTTGAAACTATTTCTAACCGATAGGTCGCCATCTCTTTCAGACCTGAAAGATCAAATTTAAAGGGGCATGTATTTTTAAAACAAAAGTCAGAGATCGATGATGCCGAACCCATTTGAACATCAACAGAATCAGCAATATTTGTTAGTTTATAGCTGGCATTACCCAATTCTTTTCCTAAGAACCAAACTTTGGTCGTATGAGCTGTTGTGTGTCCTTGAAATGGGCCGGACACCACAGATTGTGCGTGTATCAGACATGGTAAAATTGAAAGGAAGAAAAGAAAAGTATTTAGCATGGAAATTCATTTGTATAAAAATACGGATTTAATTCGCTTTCGAATAAGTAGATAGACAACAAGAAAAATGTAATTTCGTACGATTATGGAAGAAGTATCTGAATTAAAGTTTGGCACAAAAGCCATTCACGCAGGGGTTGAGCCGGATCCGTCAACAGGAGCGATCATGACTCCGATTTTTCAAACATCAACTTACGTTCAGGATGGCGTTGGAAATCACAAAGGGTATGAATATTCAAGAACCGGAAACCCTACCAGAAATGCCTTAGAGAATGCAATAGCGCAACTTGAGAACGGTAAATATGGTGCTTGTTTTGGGTCAGGAATGGCGGCAATTGACTGCCTTGTGAAAATGCTGAAGCCGGGGGATGAGGTAATCTCGACCAACGACTTATATGGAGGTTCATATAGAATTTTCACAACTATTTTTCAACAGTATGGGATTAAGTTTCACTTTGTTCCCATGGGAGACCTTCAATATGTCAGGGAAAAAGTGAACGCTAATACACGCCTGATTTGGGCTGAAACACCAACTAACCCAATGATGAATGTAATTGACATCAAGGCATTGTCTGTAATTGCAAAAGAAAGTGGTGCCATATTAGGTGTTGATAATACATTTGCGACACCATACCTCCAAACCCCATTGGACCTAGGGGCTGACATTGTAATGCATTCTGTAACAAAATATTTAGGGGGTCATTCAGATGTGGTAATGGGGGCATTGGTCACAAAAGATGAGGGGCTTGCTGAAGAGATGTACAGAATTCAAAATTCTTCAGGAGCGGTTTGTGGGCCGATGGATTCCTTTTTGGTTTTAAGAGGATTAAAGACATTGCATTTGAGGATCCAGAGACATTGTGAGAATGGTGAGGTAATAGCAAATTATCTAAATGGACATCCAAAGGTTGATAAGGTATATTGGCCGGGATTAGAATCCCACGAAAATCATGATATTGCAAAATCGCAAATGTGTGGTTTTGGCGGCATGATCTCTTTCACACTAAAGGGCAATAAGCTCGAGGACGCATTCTCTGTTGTTAAAAATGTTAAATTGTTCACTCTTGCAGAATCTCTTGGGGGTGTAGAATCGCTTATCGGGCATCCAGCTACGATGACGCACGCTTCCATTCCTAAGGAAGAAAGGGAGAAAAGTGGTGTGGTAGATTCGTTGATCAGGTTAAGTGTCGGAATTGAGGACGTTGATGACCTGGTTGACGACCTGAAGCAAGCTATGGGTTAAATTGTACCTTTAAATTATGGAAGGAAATAAATTTGTAGTAATAGGTGTAGGTAGATATGGCCGGCAGATCGCGTTAAAACTTGCCAAAAAAGGAGCTGAGGTCTATTGTTTTGATTTTTCCGAAGATAAGATCGAAAGTCTTAAAGACGACGTTGCGATGGCCGTTACCATGGACTGTACTAAGAAAAAAAATCTCATGTCTCAAAGTATTGAGGATGTGGATGCAGCTGTGATTGCTATTGGTGAAAACTTCGAAGCAACGATCCTAACATGCGTACACCTTATAGATATAGGGATTAAGAGAATAATCGCCAGAGCAAGTGGCGAACAGCAACGGACTATCTTGGAGAAGGTAGGAGTAACAGAGATCCTGACGCCAGAAGATGCTGTAGCAGAAGATGTGGTTGAAACGTTGATGAATCCCAGTATTATATCGTTTTTACAGCTGCCTGATAATTATGAGATTGCGGAGATAAAGACGCCTATTGGTATTGCTAATAGGACAGTAGAAGACATAGGGTTGAGAGATAAATATAGACTGACTTTGGTTACCCTTAAGAGAGAGTTTGAAGAAGAGATCAATGGGGAAGTAGTTAAGGAACATCACACTATAGGCGTTCCTGGATCAGATACAAAAGTGTATGAGACTGATACGTTAGTAGTTTTTGGTACAATAAAGGATATCGACAGGTTGTTGGAGATAAATTCGTAGGATAACCAATAATTACCACTGACAGAGTATTTCAACCTTTGGTCAGAAAGAAGACTCACTTAGCCTAACAGTTTACTACTTTTACGCTGCATCATTCTTCTTTTTAATAAGTAAAGCGAGGACTTTGAATTGTACTTATTTATTCCAATTATGAAATATATTATTGTTGCGTGTGTTGCGTGTTTTCTTTTTTCGGCTGCATTTACACAGTCCAATGGACCAACGGTTGAGGAAAAAAGGGAATCGCAAAGACATTTGGGCGTGAGACAAGGTGAGGATATCGAGTATTGTTCTACCCATTGGAAACGGCAAGAAATGATGGAAAAACACCCCGCGTTGAGGGCCCTGTATGAGAAACATCAGAAATCTTTGGATAAGGAGTATAAGGAATTCCTAATAGATAGATCTTCTAATTCTGAAGCAAAAGCGGGCGTTGTTTACACTATTCCTGTTGTGTTTCACGTACTCCATCAGAATTCAGCAGAAAACATTTCCCACGATCAGGTTGTGGATGCAATTTCAATTCTGAACAGAGACTTTAGATTGAACAATGCAGATGCCGGATCCGTACAGTCTAATTTTAGCGGAATGCCGGCCGATGCGGAAATTGAATTTGCTTTGGCAACCATTGCTCCTAACGGAGACTGCTTTAATGGAGTCACTAGAACATATTCGTATTTCACTTATCTGGGAAATGATGGTTCTGACCAAATTCAGGCTGTTATAGATGGGAATGATGTATACAATGGGAATTGGCCCGGGAACGAATATTTGAATATATATGTTGCGGTTGATATTGGTGGAGCCGCAGGCTATACTACAAATCCCGGTTGGTCAGGAACCGGTATGGGCAATGGAATTTGGATACAGCACGGATATGTTGGAACTATTGGAACTGGAAGTGTCAGTAGAAGCAGGTCGTTAACGCATGAGGTGGGACATTGGTTGAATCTGGACCATTGCTGGGGGTCGAGCAACAACCCTGGAATTGCTTCGAACTGTGGGGATGACGATGGAGTTAACGACACGCCTGAGTGTATAGGTGTTACATCTTGTCTTTTAGTCAATAATTCATGTTCAGGAGACAATTCTTATTGGGGGTTCAATCAGATAGACAATGTGGAAAACTACATGGAATATTCATATTGTTCGAAAATGTTCACTCAAGGTCAGGTAGATCGAATGCGGGTTGCATTGACGTCTGCAGCAGGCGGACGGAACAACATTTGGAAGGCTGCAAACCTTGCATCTGTGGGAGCCGATGTAGCACCAACGGAGCTTTGTAAGGCAGATTTCAATGCGGATAAGTATGAGATCTGTGCCGGGAGTACAATTCAGTTTGAAGACCTTTCATTCAACAATGTTTCTGGTTGGAACTGGACCTTCACGGGAGGATCACCATCTTCTTCAACGGCGCAACATCCTAATGTAGTATATTCTGTCCCCGGAAATTACTCGGTAACCCTTGAGGCAACAAATGGGTCTGGTTTTGTAACGACAACGAAAACAGCGTATATTCTTGTTATGCCTAATACTGGAAGAAACGCTCCGTTTTCGGAGGGATTTGAGTCAATTTGGACGATTCCGCATCCCGAGTGGTTTGTTGAAAACCCAGATGGACAGCAGTGGCAGGCAGGGGGCGTAGCAGCAGCAACCGGTTCACGATCTGTGTGGATAGACAACAGCACTCCTAATAGTGCAACTGATGACAGCTTCATAAGCAATACAATTGATCTCGGATACGCTACCAGCGCCGTGCTTAGCTTCAAATATGCATTTGCTCGTAGGGAAACAACTAATACAGACAAACTTGAGGTGTGGGCTAGTGCTAATTGTGGCGAATCCTGGGCCCTACGAAAGAACATTTCCTCCGCAGTGGTTGGAACTGCTCCTGAGCAAAGCGGAAATTTTGTACCGACTTCTTCACAATGGGAGGAAGTTACTGTTACCAACATCAATTCGACTTATTGGACACCAAGATTCAGGTTTAAGATCGTGTACGTAGGTGGGGGAGGCAATAACATCTATCTTGATGATATAAATCTGGATGCTGTAATAGGTGTTGCGGAAATAGATCTGGTTAGGAATTTTAACATTTATCCTAACCCATTTAGCAATGGGGCCAATGTTGAGTTCAACTTACTTCGGGCATCTGATATAAATATTCAGATTTTTGACATGGTAGGCAAATTATTGAAATCAGATAGGTACATAAACATGGTAGAGGGGAACCACGTGTTAAGTCTTGATGCTGGTGGTTTATCCACGGGGGTTTATACCGTAAAGCTAAAAGTGTCGGGGACAGAATTAACAAGAAAGATTGTAATAAATTAATATTTTAGCGACGCTTGGTTTTAATTCCAGCTGCGAGTAACTGAAGATTAAATCCAATGATTAATTTGAGCAGATCGTTGAAATTGCAGTAGCTAAAAAGTCTATTTGTTCTTCACTGTTGTAACAAGCGCAAGATACTCGAATTGCGTTCAAGTCATTCTCGTATATTCCTCTTACCCTGATCCGATAATTACGGAACAATAATTTTTGAATTTCGATATACGATCGATCTTTTATTTTAAATGTAACGATAGAAGCGGAATATGGGCCAGGGGTAGGTGTTAAAACTTCTATGCCCTCAACTTCATTTAGTTTGGTTCTAAGCAACATGGCCAACTCCGCACCGCGAGCTCGTAGTTTATCAATTCCGATTTCCTTTATGAATTCTATTGCCGTATTAAGACCAACTAATAATGAATAGTTTCTTGTGCCGTACTCATATCTGCTGGCCTCCTCTTTTAGCTCCAATAGCCCGGTTTTCTGATCAAACAATTCGTTTGAATAAGCACCTACATAATCTGTGTCGAGCGCATTGAGATTGCGTTCTGCTATATGTAGTAGCCCGGTTCCTTTTGGTCCAAACAACCATTTGTGACCACAGGTGGTATAGAAATCGGAATCAATATCATTCAGGTCAAGTGAAATCATCCCGGCGGCTTGTGCTCCATCAATGCAAGAATAGATACTCAATTCTTTGCAGCGCGCTACAATTCTTTTAGCAGGCAACACCATTCCGTTTGTACAGGTAACGTGAGAGAAAACAACCACTTTTGTTTTGGAGGAAACGGCTGCTATAATCCGGTCAAAATTTAATTGACCTTTTAAGTCAAGATCCACTAAAATTATTTTTGCTCCCACTTTGTTTGCAGCAGAGATCCAGGGCATGGATCCTCCAACGTGCTCATGTGTTGTCAGAACTATTTCATCATCTTTTTTGAGGCCTATACCTTGAGCAACTATGTTCATGCCCTCTGTTGCGTTTCTGGTAAATGCTATTTCTTTGGGTTTGGCGCCAAAGAAATAGGAGATATTCTGACGAATATTTTCTATTTGATGGTGTCCCGTTTTCACTACTTCTTCCAGCTCGTATGTGCTTTCTATAATTGATTCAATTACACTTTTAGGCGAACGGCCAAGTGTAGAGTTGTTGAGATAAATAAATCCATCCTTAACAAGGAACTGGTTCCTGATAACAGCCCAATAATCACTTGTTGTGCTTTCTGTATGTGTAATATTCTGCTCAGCGCCTTGATTGGCAAGAAGGGTTGGAATTCCTGCTAGATTCGATCCGAACTCTGCTGCAAGTCCGGTTAGGATTACTTTTTTTATGAACTCCCTTCTTTTAGACATTTCGGTAAGCAATTAAAAGGTCGAATGAAATGTGAACGGGTGCAGTACTAATGATCACAACACTCATACCCACGCGACAGTGCTATTATTTGTAACCTTGAAGAACGCAAATGCATCCTTCGTGGTGAATCCCGTGTGTAGTTTCAGCTTCAGGAACCACTATTTCGAGAATAAACTGCTGAGTTGACTCCACCTTAAAATCAAAATGGTTTACGTCAGCTTCTTTGTTATTAAATAATTGTGTACGGTATTTATCAAGTAATACGAAAGACACAGCACCTAAAATTGGTTGGGAACAGACCATTAATCGGTAGGTTTTGCCTTCATGAAAAGTGAGTGAAATGTCTAATTTATCCCCCTCTAGAACGACGGCGTTGTTCAATTGACCGCTGAATGAAAATTCATTCTCTTCTAAAGATGGAAGGCATTTTCTTTTTGCAAAAGAACGACACTGTGCTTGTGCAGTATTGGTCGCAAAGAACAATGTAAGTAACAGTATTGCAGCTACTATTCTGCCTGAATGAATTTTCTTATTTACGCTTTTATCTAACAACCTCTTCCCTTATGTTATACACTTTTAGAGTAATTTCCTCAAGTAGCTCAGTAGACATCCGTCTTTCAATTTTCAAGCCAATTGTAGGGACTGAATCACCTTCATTTCCTCCGCCTCCCACAGATTCTAGCACCTCAATTTTGTCAAATGATCGTTTCAAATCTACTAGGCTTGCAAGAAGTTCTTTAATTGTTAAACTACTTGTCTGATAAAGGTTTGCCAGGCCGATTACATTGTCAAGTGCTACAGCCTGTTCGGCAATACGATCAATCATCTTTTGGTTTTCGACATTGATTTTTGCTTGACCACAAGCGATGTTTAGCCCTTCAATCCATCCCCCAATCACAATTAATGCGGCCAACTCAGGTCGATGGTCATCTTCTAATTTTGATTCTATTTCCCAAAAAGTATTGGTAATGATTGCCTGGACAGAATCAGCATCATCACGATTATCATTTAAACGGTCAACCACAGTTTGATCGAAAATGCTTTCCAGCCCCAATTCTTCTCCTAAGCTTCTGGTGCAAGCTAATAACATCATAACATCCGCAGTCTTGTTGAAAGCAGAGCAGTAATTTACATCTGCTCCATAAACCCCCATGTTCAATGCCCTTTCTGCTTTTGATGTGTAGTCATCTAGTTTTTGTGGATCATTAGTTAACTGGACGTCAAACACTGCACCGGCTTCCTCTATAATATCAATGGTTACCCGAGGTGAAGGGATGGAATAAAAAATGTTTTCAATTGCCGTAACTTTATCTTTAAGTGTGGAGACGTCTGATCCGTTATTCTCTTGTGGGTGCTCTATTTTTTCAGAATTTTCGTCATCTGCACAACCCAAAAAGGTGGACAAGACAAGCAAGAAAATTAATTTTTTCATTATCACGGCTTTGTATTGTATCAAATATAACATAAAATCAATGTGCTTCAAGCCAATTAGAACCGGTGTCCATTTCCACTGTCAAAGGAACACCAATGTTAACCGCATTTTCCATATGATACCTTACCAGATCCTTAAGTTTAGTTAGTTCAGGACTATAAACATCAAACACAAGTTCATCGTGTACCTGTAGAATCATCTTTGAGTTGAGCTTTTCTTTCTCCATTGTAGCGTCAATATTGATCATGGCTATTTTAATGATATCCGCAGCCGATCCTTGTATGGGGGCATTAATAGCATTTCGTTCAGCGAATCCTCTAACAACAGCATTAGATGAGTTGATGTCCTTCAGGTATCTCTTTCTATTCCTGATCGTTTGTACGTAACCGTTCTTTCTGGCAAAATCAATACATTCATCCATATATTCCTTTACTCTGGAATACGTTTCGAAATAACTGTCAATAATTAATTTTGCCTCTTTGCGGGGTATATTAAGCCTCTGAGAGAGTCCAAACGCACTTATTCCGTATATGATCCCGAAATTCACCATTTTAGCTTTGGATCGCTGATCTCTCGTTACCTGATCTATATCAACATTGAAGACATTAGCTGCGGTTACTGCGTGGATATCTGTTCCTGATATAAAGGCACTGATCATGTCAGGATCTTGACTAAGAGCAGCGATTATTCTTAACTCTATTTGTGAATAGTCGGCAGCAAGCAGAATATGCTGGTCGTTTTTTGGGATAAATGCTTTTCTGATTTCTCTGCCTTTCTCCGTTCGAATTGGTATGTTCTGAAGATTTGGATTGTTGGAACTCAATCTGCCAGTTGCCGTAACCGTTTGCATGTAATTAGTGTGAATTCTGCCAGATTTTGAGTTGACCATAGTCGGGAGGGCATTCACATAAGTAGATTTTAGTTTTTTCAATGAACGATAATCGAGTATCACTTGAATAATGGGGTGTTTTGAGACTAATTTGAGCAGCGTTTCTTCATTTGTTTGGTATTGACCAGTTTTGGTTTTTTTTGCTTTATCGTTAATTTTAAGGTGATCAAACAGGACCTCGCCAAGTTGTTTCGGGGAATCCAGGTTGAAATCGACCTTGGAGTGAGTCAATATAGTCTCTTTGAGATCAACTAGCGAGGCGTCCAACTCTTCGGCGAATGAAGACAATACTTCGATATCTAATTTAACTCCGTGCATTTCCATTTTTGCAAGCACTTTAGAAAGAGGGATCTCGATTTCATTGAAAAGTGCTGTATTATTGCTTTCATTGAGTTTTACGGCAAAAATTTCTTTGAGCTGAAGTGTTATGTCGGCATCTTCAGCAGCGTAATTGAGGACTTCCTTCGGCTCAAGTTCTCTCATACTACGTTGATTCTTGCCTTTTTTCCCAATCAAAGATTCTATTGAAATTGTCTTGTACTCCAGATAGTTTTCGGCTAACAGGTCCATGCCGTGTTTCATATCGGGTTGAAACAAATAATGGGCGATCATTGTGTCGAAAAGAGGTCCTTTGACATCTACCCCGTATCTTTTAAGTATCGTTAGATCATATTTGATGTTCTGTGCAACTTTTTCAATCGACTCGTTAAGAAATAGGGGTAAAAACTCTGAGACTACTTTTTCTGCTTCGTTATGATCCTCCGGAACAGGAACATAGAACCCCTCTCCTTTTTTTGTTGAAAAGCAAAGCCCAACAAGATCGGCTGTATGTTGATCAACCCCTGTAGTTTCAGTGTCAAAACTGATCGTTTTTGAAGCGTTTAAGAGGGCTATCAATTTTGCTCTTTTTTGTTCGGAATCCACTAATTGATAATCTGGCTTAACATCTTCAATTGTTTGTAGCTCGAGATTGACATCACTGGCTTCATCCGTAACTGAACTGAACAGGTCCATTTGGGTACCAGCCTTTACTGGTTTATCTACAGATGTATTTTCTCCAAGAACCCTTTTAGCAAGGTTTCTGAATTCAAGTTCGTTGAATAGTGCGTGAATTTTTTCTCTATTTGGTTCCTTGATTTTGCACATTTGATCGTCAAGTTCAACCGGGGCATCTAAAATAATTGTAGCCAATTTTTTTGATAACAGTCCTTGCTCGGCAAAATTGATCACATTTTCCTGTTGCTTTCCTTTTAACTCATGAGCATTAGCGATCAGGTTTTCAACGCTTCCGTATTGGCCAATTAGTTTTTTGGAAGTTTTCTCTCCTATTCCAGGTATGCCCGGGATATTATCTACGGCGTCTCCCCAAAGTCCCAGGATATCAATTACCTTAATAGGGTCGTCAACTTCAAATCGCTCACAGATTTCTGGAACACCCCACTTCTCTGCTGGATTCCCTCTTCTACCTGGTCTATACATGAAAATATTTTCCGAAACAAGTTGGCCGAAATCCTTGTCGGGAGTCATCATATAAGTAATAAACCCTCTTTTTTCTGCTTTTTTTGCAAGGGTTCCGATGAGGTCGTCCGCTTCATACCCTTCAAGCATGAAAGTCGGAATATTAAAAGCGTCAATTAACTTTTTTACGTACGGAATTGCTTTCCTAAGGTCTTCGGGCATTTCTTCTCGATTTGCTTTATATGCTGAATATTCCAGCTCTCGGATTGTAACTGCAGGAGCATCGAAAACCACAGCAATGTGTGAGGGGGTTTCCTTATACATCACCTCCAACAGAGTGTTGCAGAACCCGAAAACAGCAGAAGTGTTGAGCCCTTTTGAATTGATTCTGGGATTCTTGATAAAGGCAAAATGAGCTCTATAGATAAGAGCAAAAGCATCAAGTAAGAATAGTTTTTTTTCTTCGGGCATGGGCATTATTCTTGAGACCCGAATTTAAGAATTAAAGGTCTTTAATTACTCCATTAGCAACAAACCTGAACTCTTTGTAAACTTCAATGTGGTGAATAAGACCGTCTTCATCGTACACGTAGTATTCGCCTTCTTTGAATTTTCCTTTCACAAAGAATCCATCGTATAGGATGTCCCCCCCTTCCATGAATATCTTTTGTTTTCCTGGGGGAATGGTCACCGCTGAAATCTTCTTGCCGTTGATCTGAATATGTGTTCCCGGGGGAATATTGGGTGCTAATTTTTGTGGTTCCTTGGGCTCCGGCTCGTCAAAAGGAGGGTTCACTCGCTCCTTCTTTGCCGAACTCATTATTACGCCATTCTCACCATATTCGGTAACCTCTTTCACGTCGCCGTTCTTGAAATACCGAGTAGCCGTACCACTATTAACCCCTTTCTTTTTGGTCCAAACTAGTTCGGGCGTTCCATTATCATGATAATAGGCCTGTGGGCCTTCTGATTGGCCATTGTCGTTGTAATTCTTCTCCATCATCACCTGTCCGTCTACGTTCTTGCGCAGATGATTCCCAACCAGATTCTGACCACTTTGATTTCCTTGTTCTTCAATGGCCCCTTCTTTATCGTGATACGTCGTAAAAGGACCACCCGGACGCCCTCCTTGATACGTGATCTCACTCATTAGATTTCCGCTTGGGTAGAACCTTTTCCACAAACTGTCCTTTCGACCATCGAGAAACACCCCAACTTCATAGATATCATCAGGTTGATAACCCTTAATGTTCTTGTCCTTACCAAAAAACACCCAAAGACCGTCTTTTCTTCCATTTTCACCTGGAATATTTGCCTCTTGTTCATTGTACATAACCTGCCCGTAGCTGTTGCATAAAAATGCGACAACCAATGATGAGGATATGACCAATTTCAAAATATTCATAGATCAGTATTTAACTGGAATGAACGTAAGATGACACGTTTGTATTTGATGCAATTTTATAGGGTGTTTTACGATTCTATATTCTTTACGTTTAAAAGACGGCAAAAGGTACAAAATTTTCATAAATCCGAATTACAGTCCTTGATAAATTATTTCCAAACATACAGTGCCAACCGCATTCATTGTTTGTTTGTCAATAATTGAAATGTTATCATTGTGTGTGTGGTGAAAAATCCCGAAATCACTTTTAGCGGGATTGTAATGGATAATATCAACTACTGGAATGCCGGAGATCTCATTAATGTATTTATGGTCGTCTGTAATGCCACCAATTGCTTTGTTAATGAAATAATTTCCGTAACCTAGTTTTTGAGCTTTCGACCAAATTGCCTGCACGATGGGATTAGCATATTTTAGGGAAAAGCCCTCCTTTGGAAAGGTTGCGTTGGTAGCGGCAACCATATCTAATAAAATTCCAAATTGAGGTTTGTATCCTGATATTGGTGGATTCTTGGCCCAGTATTGTGAGCCTAGACACCAGGAGTTGTCCATGTCGGAGAGTGCAGTCATACCTACTGTAAGTTGAGGGGTTCCATAATCTTCTGCGTCAAAGAAGATCAGATCGACACCTAGTTCAGGGTCCACGGCCATTAGGTGTCTCCCGATTTCGAGCAATACCGCAACGCCACTGGCCCCATCGTTGGCTCCTTGTATTGGCCCGTGAGGGTTGTCGGAGTCCCTGTCAGCGATGTGTCTGGAATCCCAGTGTGCACAAAGCATAATTCTTTTGCTTCGCTGTTTGTAAAACCTCCCGATTATATTTTGTATAGATAATGCAGAATTTGTGTATGCAATTACTTCCCCTTTCTGGATCATTGTTTCTGCTCCGAAAGACTTGAGCATGTTGGTCAAATAAACAGCACAGCTATCATGTGCTTCTGTATTGGGTACTCTTGGGCCAAAGTCAATTTGTTGTTGAACGTAATGGTAGCATGAGTCGGCATTAAAAGATGGAGTAGCTTTTGTAGAGGTATTAGTATTAACTCCTGTCTTAACTTCGGTTTGATGACTTTTATCACCGATTTCTTTTTCAGTACAGGCAAATACAATCGGAAGTGAACAGAGACAAATAATTAGTCGGCGCATAGACGGATTTATTAACGACTACAAATTAAACAGAAAAAGGTTGAACCGAAGCACAACCTTTCCACATCTATTATTAATTTTTATTAAAATTCAATTATTCCGTCTGCGGCGTACTTGAAGTTTTTAAAGATTTCGACCTTTTCAATAATCCCATCTTTGTCATAAACGTAAAGTTTACCTTCCTTCATTCTGCCTCCCTCGAAAACTCCGTCCATCCAGATATCTTTGTTGTTATTATATACTTTTCGCCTTCCATCAGGAATTTCAACGACCTGAACTTCTTTACCATCGTCATTTATTGTTCCGCTTATCTTTTCGCTGGTTTTCACATCCAATCCTTCTTCCAGTTCAACTGGAGGGTTCACCCGCTCCATCTGGTCTCTTGATTTGATTATGCCGCCTTGACCATATTCAACTACTTCTTTAATATCACCATTGGGATATCTTCTTGTTGCGGTTCCTATTTCAATTCCCGACGAAGTTGAGAATTCTAATTCCACTACACCGTTTGGTAAAATATACTTTTGCTGTCCCTCTGACTGCCCTTTGTCATTAAAATTCTTTTCCTGTGCAAGTTGGCCGTTTTGGTGATATCTCTTAAACGAGCCGATCAACGTTTTACCTCGTTGAATACCCAGCTCTTCAAGTTTTCCTTGCTCATCATAATATGTTCTGAAGGTGCCTTTGGCACGGCCATTAACGTAATTGACTTCACTTTGGGTATTTCCGCTTGCAAAATAACGTTTCCAAAGACCAACTTTTCTGTTTGTTTTGTAATCTCCCTCTTCGTATTTGTCTTCAGGATTGTAATCCGCTAAGTTTCTCATACTTGCGAAAATCACCCAGGGCCCCTCCTTTTTGCCATCAATGGTCTCATTGATGGTGGCACCTTGATACACCATTGACTGTGCACAGATGTTACTTGTTAGGCCTATCACGATAGACACTACTAGTGTTACTTTAAGCGTTATTTTCATAGCGTGTGGCGGGACTTCCAATTTGTAGGTGGCGGTATTCATAGGAATCCATTCTTGCCCGCGATTTGTTTAAATTTACAACAGAATTTTGTTTTCTGCAACCTTTTTTAACACAAATGTTGCATGGGGTGCGAGCACAGGATAATCATAAACAACTAAAAGACAGAGGGTTATGTTGTAAGCTGCTGTTTGGAGTGATTTAGGACAATTGTAATTTTTCTGACAAATTAGTGAGCATTAAGTTGACAATATCATCCAGGTCGTATTTGTGTTCCCAACTCCAATCGGATTTTGCCACCTCATCATTTATACTATGTGGCCATGAGCTGGCAATTAGGTCTCTAAAATCTGGTTCAAAAGAAATCTCAAAGGCTTCAATTCTTTTTCTAATGGCATTTGCAATCTGAATGGGTGTTATGGAAATGCCTCCCAAATTGTAACTTGACCAAATAGAAATACTTTCTTTGGGTGCTTCCATTAACTGAGTGGTTGCTCTAACGGCATCATCAATATACATCATTGGCAATGCTCTGTCGCCATCCAGAAAGCAAGTGTATTTTTCGTTTTGAAGAGCGGAATAAAATATGTCGATCGCATAATCTGTTGTTCCTCCTCCTGGCTGAGCCTTCCAGCTGATCAATCCCGGGTATCTAATACTTCTCACATCAACTCCGAATTTATAATGGTAGTACTCGCACCATCGTTCACCAGCCAATTTTGAGATCCCATAAACCGTGTTGGGGTCCATTATTGTGTTTTGTGGTGTTTTTGCCTTCGGAGTGCCAGGCCCAAATACCGCAATAGAGCTAGGCCAGAAAATTCGTCTGACAAGGCCCTCTTTCGCAAGGTTCAGGACGTTGAACAATCCTTTCATGTTTAGCTCCCAGGCGAATTCAGGATTTTTTTCAGCAGTTGCAGACAATAGCGCAGCAAGAAGATAGATCTCTGTAATTTTATATTTTGTGACTATGCTGCGCAATAACTCAAAATCCATTACATCAAGCTGCTCCGAAGGGCCGTCAATGTTCAGCTGTTTAATGTCAGATCCGATTACATTTTCAGTTCCGTGTTTCAACCTTAAATAATGCAATAATTCAGAGCCGATCTGTCCACCGGCGCCTATAATCAGTAGTTTGTTATTGTCTCCTTTCACCCCTTAATGAGTATTGATTTATCAAGTTAAATTCACTATTTGTAATGTGCCAACAAATGTATTAAAATATATAACTAAGGTTCAGAAGAGCTCTAATTTGAAGCCGTTGCATCAGGAGAAGAGATCAGATAATATCCGGCAGTAATGAAGAAGTTTCGAAGAAAAGGAATCGTCTTGAATGGATGAACAGACTTTCTCGGTTTTAAACCAAATTTGGCCTCATAGTTAGGGTTAATAAAAAACCAAACTTCGCGATCTATGATGTATCCTTCGTTGGTCAATAAACGGCGAAAGCGTTCCAAACTGATTCCGGTCTTTTTTATTTCAAGTAGATTTTCAATGTTCCTTGGAATTTCCCCAAATAATTTTAAAGTTGCTCTATACATTCCTGTAGGTAGTAAATGGAACCAGGGGAGTTTTGATAGTAAACCATTCTTGCAAGTTTGCTGATGTCCACCAAAGGGCATTTGCCAGGGGGGGAATCCGAGAAAAAACTTACTCGTTGGCTTGAGAAACCTCTGAACATAAGCCATGAATTTTTCCTGATCATGGATGTGTTCAATTACATCTCTCATAATGATAATGTCGAATTTCCAGTTTAAGCTAGGATCAATGTCGTATATATCTTCCACCATGAATTCTGCTCGACCTTTATTTGGATGATTGGAAAAATATTGATTAGCTCTATCGATTTTACCTTGCAGGATGTCAATCCCGACGACTTCACAACCTCGTTCGACAAATGGCACCAGATTACCTCCTTCACCGCACCCAATTTCCAGGATCGAAGTGTTGGAATCTATCGGATATTCCTCTTCGATGAATGGAATAACGTACTTTTCGGTAGTCAGAGCCTGTTCATTAAAGTACCTTTGCTTATTGGAATGTCTTTCCTGCATTCGGCCCTGCCAGTTATACCGTCATTATATCTTTCTCTTTGTTCTCCACAAGAATATCGACCCTTTTGGTATATGTGTCAGTTAGATCCTGAACATCAATTTCAGCATTTTTTGTCATGTCTTCGGAAGCTCCATCATTTTTTAAGCTTTTGATAAAATCGTTTGCTTCTTTTCTGGAGTTTCTTATGCCTACTTTTGCGTGCTCTCCCTCAGCTTTAGCTCTTTTAGAAAGATCTCTTCTTCTCTCTTCAGTTAGCACAGGAACATTTATCATTATAAGTTCACCATTGTTTTGCGGATTCAGGCCGAGGTTAGCATTGGTGATCCCTTTGGAAATGTCATCCAGTATAGACTTTTCCCAAGGTTGCACCGAAATTGTTCTTGCATCAACGGTATTTATATTAGCAACTTGATTTAATGGTGTTGGTGTTCCATAATATTCTACTTGAACTGAGTCCAGCATTGACGGAGTTGCTTTACCAGCCCTTATTTTTGCAAGTTCATTGGCAAGATGTTCCATAGAATTTTCCATAGACGATCCCGCCTCTTCTATTGCCATTTTTATTTCTTCGGTCATAATCCTAATTTTCGCAAGTGATGAACTGAAGTCGATGCTTTTAAGCCAACCAAATATAAGACTTTGAACTTATACGTCGACGATGGTGCCAACGTCTGCTCCTTGCACCAACTTAAACAAGTTGCCGGGGGTGTTCATATCGAAGACAATGATTGGCAGGTTGTTTTCTTTGCACAAAGTAAAAGCTGTTAAATCCATGATGCTTAGACCCATGTTATAAGCCTGATCAAACGAAATTGTGGCAAATTTTGTCGCCTTCGGGTCTTTCTCCGGATCTGCTGAATATATTCCATCAACCCGAGTCCCTTTTAAAATAACATCTGCCTCGATTTCAATAGCTCTAAGCGATGCGGCTGAATCAGTCGTGAAAAAAGGATTGCCGGTTCCTGCTCCGAAAATTACAATTCTTCCTCTCTCTAAATGCCTGACTGCTTTCCTTCTGATAAAGGGTTCAGCAATTTCTTTCATCTCTATCGCTGACTGTAGGCGTGTTTGGAGCCCCAATGATTCAAGTGCTGCTTGAAGAGCCATGCTATTGATCATCGTTGCCAACATACCCATGTAATCGCCCTGGGTCCGTTCCATACCTCCGTCGGAGGCCTGAACCCCTCTGAAGATGTTTCCTCCCCCAACCACAATTGCTATTTCAACTCCACCTTCAGAAACTGCTTTTATCTCTTCTGCATATTGCATAAGTCGGTCATTGTCGATCCCGAACCCTTTATTGCCCATTAGGGCTTCTCCGCTTAGCTTTAGGAGAACTCTTTTATATTTCATAGGTAGTTGTTGTCACAAAGTATTTCTAAATGTAAGGATAAAAAAAAGAGAGCTTAGCTCTCTTTAATTTTTTAAATAGAAAGGGAAACCCTTTTAAATTCCGTTACAGTGAGATCCCCATCCGTCTCCTGAAGAAACTGTTTCACTGATTTTTTATTGTCTCTGACAAATGCCTGATTCAATAGGGTAGATTCCTTATAGAATTTATTCAATCTTCCATGAGCAATTTTTTCTGCCAGATCTGCTGGCTTGCCTTCTTGAATAGCAAGCTCTTTTCCAATTTCCAGTTCTTTTTCAATAATTTCCTGCGGGACCGATGCTTCATCGACAGAAATTGGAGCCATTGCAGCAACCTGCATTGCCACTTGTCGGCCAGCTTCAGAAGCTTCTTTGGAGAATCCTACAATAGTTGCAATTTGATTTCCAGGGTGATTGTATGCGACAACATTCGCCGCTTCAATTACTTGGCAAGCAGAAATGTTAATCTTTTCACCGATAACACCAGTTTGTTCAGTTATCTTTTCAGCGACACTTAATCCATTGCCGTCATAAGATTGAGTATTAAGGTCGTCGATGGATTTTGCGTTACAGTTAATTGCAATTTCCGCCAATTTATTTGCGAAAACACCGAAACTCTCATTCTTCGCTACAAAATCGGTCTCACAGTTTAAGCATACCAGTACGCCTTTAGTTCCATCGTTATCGATCTTAGCTATCACCAATCCTTCAGAGGCATCTCGGTCACCTCTTTTAGCGGCAACTTTCTGACCTTTTTTTCTAAGTAAGTCAATGGCTGCATCCATTTCACCGTTGGACTCAGTAAGCGCATTTTTACAGTCCATCATTCCTGCACCCGTCTTTTTTCTTAATTCATTTACTTGCGAAGCTGTAATAGACATAATGTTAATTTCTTTTTATTTTAAACTTATTTGGCTTCCTCTACAACTGCTGGTGCAGCAGCTTTCGGTTCGGTTTTCGATTTAGCTGTCTTTCTTTCAGACAAGCCCTCTTTGATTGAAGATGTCATGTAACCCACAATCGTAGAAATGGATTTGGTAGCATCATCATTGGCCGGAATAACAAAGTCAATACCTCTTGGGTCAGAATTGGTATCAACCATGGCAAAGATCGGAATTCCGAGTTTTCGAGCTTCTTTGACCGCAATGTGTTCCTTTCTGATGTCAACAACAAATAGTGCAGCAGGAAGCCTTGTCATATCTGAGATCGAGCCCAAGACCTTGTCCATTTTCCCTCTTTGTCTGAAGAGCATTAATTGCTCTCTTTTAGAAAGGGTTTTCATTGTGCCATCCTGCTCCATCTTATCGATAGAATGCATTTTTCTGATCGTCTTTCTAGTAGTTCCAAAATTGGTAAGCATTCCGCCGGTCCACCTTTCGGTAACATAAGGCATATTAACGTCCAAGACCAAGTTGGCAACGATATCTTTTGCTTGCTTTTTAGTTGCTACAAACAAAACTTTTTTACCAGATTTTGCTATTTGTTTCAAGGCGGAAGCGGATTCTTCGATCTTAACGATAGACTTATTAAGGTCGATTACGTGAATCCCTTTCTTCTCACCGAAGATGTAGGGCGCCATGTTCGGGTTCCATTTTCTTTTTAGATGTCCAAAATGAACCCCGGCATTTAATAGATCTTCAAAATTAATGTTTGCCATTTTTTTCTGTTTACATTCCTAGTTTAGGCAGCGACACTGTAATTCAAAATGAATAGTGAAGCTTGGATACTAAACAAGAGTCGGCAAATGACTCTTCTTCAGAACAGTTATTAAAATATTAACGTTTACTAAATTGAAATTTCTTTCGTGCTTTTGGTTGTCCAGGCTTTTTCCTTTCAACCATTCTGGGATCTCTTGTCATTAAGCTTTCGCCTTTTAATACAGGCTTGTTAGCTTCGTCTACTTTCACTAGTGCTCTGCAAATAGCAAGCCTTATAGCATCAACTTGGCCGTTAATACCACCGCCTTTGACGTTTACCTTGACGTCGTACTTGCCGGTTGTTTCCGTTAGTTCGAATGGCCTGTTGATCTTATACTGGTGAATTGCGATCGGCACGTAATCACTGATTTTTCTACCGTTGATTTCGACCTTTCCTTTGCCTTCACTCAGATAGACTCTGGCTACTGAGGTTTTTCTTCTTCCTAATGCGTTGATAGTTGACATATTATCTTATTGAACTTAAATCTAAAACTTGCGGTTTTTGAGCATCTTGATCATGCTCTGGGCCCACATATACTTTCATGTTTCTGTAAATTGCTCTCCCAAGCTTATTTTTCGGCAACATTCCTTTCACAGCTTTTTCAACCAATCTCTCGGGATGCTTACTGAGAATTTCTTCGGCTGTTGTTACGCGTTGGCCCCCGGGGTAGCCTGTGTGTCTGATGTACTCTTTATCAGTCCATTTCTTACCGGTAAGGTTAACCTTGTCTGCGTTAATTACTATAACGTAATCTCCGCAATCCGCATGGGGAGTAAAGTTGACTTTATGCTTCCCTCTAAGCACAATTGCAATTCTGCTTGCTAACCTTCCTAAAGTTTCACCTTCTGCATCCACAAGGAACCACTTTTTATCAGCGTTTGCCTTATTAATCGAGGTCGTTTTATAGCTTAATGTATCCACGTTTTACCTTAAATAAATTTGTACAGTTCCCCTAAAATGGGCTGCGAATTTAATACTATTTTTTGATTACGCCAAGATATTTGAGAGGTAAAAGGAATTATTTAGATTGTCATTTGACACTTTAAATAGTAGTGGGGCCGCCCAATTAGCCGGCAAGAACACCCAACTCTTTTCCAACTTTGATGAAAGCTGCAAGTGCTTTATCCAAATGTTCTTTGGTATGTGCCGCTGAAATCTGCGTGCGGATCCTTGCCTCACCTTTGGGAACCACCGGGTAAAAGAAACCAATTGCATACACCCCCTCCTCCAGAAGTCTGTTCGCGAATTTTTGGGATAATGCGGCGTCATAAAGCATTATGGGAACAATCGGGGATTCTCCCGGTTTGGTGTCAAACCCTGCTTCGTTAATTTTTGCTTTGAAGTACTTCGTATTTTCTTCAAGCCTATCTCTTAACTCAGTGTTCGAGCTCAAAATTTCAAATACCTTATTCGCTGCCCCAACAATTGAAGGAGCCAACGAATTAGAAAATAAATATGGTCTAGACCGTTGTCTGAGGATCTCAATAATTTCTTTTTTCCCGGTCGTATATCCACCCATTGCACCCCCCAGGGCTTTCCCTAACGTGCCGGTAATGATATCTACTCTTCCCATGACGTTACAATACTCAGGGGTTCCACGGCCCGTGGCACCTATGAATCCTGCAGAGTGGCATTCATCGATCATTACCATTGCGTCATATTTATCTGCCAGATCGCAGATCTTATCCAGCTTTGCGATGTCACCATCCATAGAGAAAACCCCATCGGTTACGATCAGTCTGAAACGCTTGTTTTGAGCTTCTTTTAGTCTTTCTTCAAGGTCAGTCATATCGCTATGAGCATACCGGTATCTGGCGGCTTTACATAGTCGTACCCCGTCAATGATAGAAGCGTGATTTAGTGCATCCGATATAATAGCGTCTTCAGCATTTAACAGAGGCTCGAACAATCCGCCATTTGCATCGAAAGCCGCTGCATACAGAATAGTATCTTCTGTTTCGTAAAATTTCGCAATGTTCTTCTCCAGCTCCTTATGTATATTTTGGGTGCCGCAGATAAAACGAACTGAAGACATTCCAAAGCCATGGCTGTCCAATGCTTCTTTTGCTGCCTGTATTACCTCAGGGTGTGAAGACAGTCCCAGATAATTGTTGGCGCACATTATGATCACGTTGTCGCCATTGCTGACCGTTACATCTGCCCCTTGCGGGGTCGTTATTACTCGTTCACTTTTGAATAGACCTGCTGATTCTATGCTGGCTAATTCGCTTTTTAGATGGTCCTTGATTTTACCGTACATTCTGGAGGTTGAAAATGTGCAGACGAAGATAGCAAACAGGGATTAAAAAGAAAGAGATATAGTAGATAAAAGAAGGTTACTGGTGTAAGACCTTGAAGACTTCAGTAAAGCTGTTGTTCGATATGCTGATGATATATATTCCCTTGGTTAAGTCAGAAATATCAACTGTTTGCTGGATAGCTTTCCCCTTTACACGAATTGTTGGAGCCGAGACCTGACCGACAAGATTGAATATTTTCACGGTAAGATCTACATTGTCAGAAAAGCTGCCTTGTAATGTTAATACTCCATTGCTTAGTTGGGCCGTTAGCGTATAATCATTAGATAAGGCGGATAAATCAG
>Ga0206681_10000114_pt1 | contig 51925 bp, 51 predicted proteins | sample M150012015metaG_FD_161048 | JGI IMG/M metagenome (GOLD analysis project Ga0206681, IMG submission 161048) | Ammonia-oxidizing marine archaeal communities from Monterey Bay, California, United States - M1 500m 12015 | ecosystem: Environmental > Aquatic > Marine > Intertidal zone | place: USA... | reverse complement strand
ACGGTCCATGGATTCCGCGAGATGCGATGGAACTCGAGGTGCACGTGGATCCCTCCGCCTCGGTGCTGCACGATGGTCGAGGCCCACGTTACCGAACGGGTGCTCCCGCCCGAGGCCACACCCGGCGTCCTTCTAGGCTCGCCCACATGGAAGCTGCCTTCTTCGACCTGGACCGGACGGTCATCGCCCGTGCATCGTTGGCGGCCTACGGCCCCGTGCTGCGTAAGGAGGGCTACCTCAGCGTGCCGATGGCCCTCCGGGCTGCCTGGGGACAGGTCGTGTACCGCTTCTTCGGTGCCGACGACGAGTCGATCGACCGGGCACGTCGCACGGCCCTGCGCCTGGCAGCCGGCTGGGAGCAGGACGGGCTACGAAGGATCGCACGCGACCACCTGGCGGAGGTCATCGAGCCGATCGTCTACGACGAGGCGCTCGAACTCATCGACCAGCACCGGGAGGAGGGCCGACTGGTCGTCCTCGTCTCAGCTGCACCCGTCGAGATCGTCGAGCCACTCGCCACCCACCTCGGCATCGACGAGTTCGTGGCCACCACGCCGGAGGTCGACCCGGAGGGCCGCTACACCGGCGAGGTCGAATTCTCGGCACACGGCGAAGGCAAGGCCGAGGCGATGTCCCGGCTGGCCGAGGACCGTGGCCTCGACCTTGGGGCGTCGTGGGCCTATTCGGACTCGGTGAGCGACCTGCCCATGCTCGAGGCGGTCGGCAACCCGGTGGTCGTGAACCCTGACCGGCAACTGCGTCGCCTCGCCGAGGATCGTGGATGGCCTGTACTCGAGTTCGACCGACCCGTGGCTCTCGGCGACCGCATCCCGCTGGATCGCAGGTGGGGGGCGGTCACTGCCCTGACGCTCATGCTCGCGCTGGCAGTGTGGGCCGGCGTTCGCCGCACCCGACGGGGGTCCCGGGTCATGGACGCCGGGGACTCCGGAATCAGATCGAGCGGACCTTCTTGACCGCCACGACGATCAGGGCTCCGAGAACGGTCAGCATCAGCAGTTTCTTCACGGTGGCCATGATACGCAGCACGGTCGGGACGCGCACCGGCGGGGAGTGAGGGAAGCGTCGGCGGGTTAGCGTCGGTCCCGGAGGTGTCTGAGTACCTGGTGGGCTCCCCCGCCTTCAAAGCGGGTGGGACGGGCGATCCCCGTCCGGCGGGTTCGATTCCCGTCCACCTCCGCCAATCCGGCCCCGACGGGGGGCCGACCGGTCGATGCTTCCGACAGCTCAGACGGCCAGCAGGTCGCGGGCGCCGGTATCGGTGCTCGGGTGCCGCAACTTCGACATGGCCCGTGCCTCGATCTGGCGGATGCGCTCACGTGTGAGGTTGAAGTGTTCGCCGACCTCCTCGAGGGTGCGCGGTTCACCTCGGTCCAACCCGAAGCGGAGCTTCAGAATCTCGCGCTCGCGCTCGTCGAGCGGGGCGAGCAGGCGGCTGATCTCCTCGGGAAGCAGCGCCGTGGCGGCCCGCTCGAACGGCGATTCGGCCGCCCGGTCCTCAACGACGTCACCCAACTCGGCGTCACCGTCCTCGCGGAGCGGCTCACTGAGCGACAGCGGTTCAGCGGCGAAGCGGAGGGCCTCGGTGACCTTCTCCTCTGGCATCTCGACCTCGGCGGCCAGTTCGGACAGAGTGGCCGGCCGGCCGTACCTGTGCTCGAGCCGGGAGCGGGCCTTCTGGAGGCGGGCCAGCGTGTCACCAGCGTGCACCGGAAGCCGGATGGTGCGTCCGGTGTTGGCAATGCCGCGGGTGATGGCCTGGCGAATCCACCAGGTTGCGTAGGTCGAGAACTTGAATCCCTTGCGCCAGTCGAACTTCTCGACAGCGTGCATCAAGCCGAGGTTTCCCTCCTGGATGAGGTCGAGCAGCGGGAGTCCGGACGCCTGGTACTTCTTGGCGATCGAGACGACGAGCCGGAGGTTCGACTGGACGAAGGTCCGCTCCGCCTCATCGCCGTGCCGAATCGCCCGACGATATTCGCGCCGCTTGGCGGGGGCCACGTTGTCGCCGGCCTTGTCCATCTCGGACCTGGCCGCGACACCGCCCTCGATCTGCTGGGCGAGCCGTACCTCGCCCTCCTTGGTCAGCAGGGGGTACTGGCCGATATCGGTGAGATACAGCCGGACGAGGTCTTCCTCGTCCCGTTCGACCCGATCCTTCGCCAATCTCCGCCTCCTCCGTTGTCGGAAGGCCCCCTTGCGGTGACCCCCTCCATTGCCTCCCCGGGACGCTAACCGGATCCCTCGACGTCCTCTCGGACACACCTCAGGCCACTCCGGCGTCGCCCTCACCGTTCATCGGCCACGCTATCGACGGCCCTGCCGACCACAACTCGCGAGCGTGACCTCCGTCACGATTCCGCGCAGTTCCGGTTCGGGCGGCTACCGGGACGATCAGCCCCGGTAGCGGTTCACGACAGGCAGCCGCCGGTCCCGGCCGAACCCCTTGCGCGTGACCCGGGCACCGTGCGGCGTCTGGCGACGCTTGTACTCGGCACCGTCGACCAGGCGCACGACCCGGTCGACCAACTCGGCGTCGAAACCATCGGCCACGAGCTCGGCCCTGGTGCGATCGCCCTCGATGTAGGCCTCGAGCAGCGGGTCGAGCACGTCGTAGGGCGGCAGGCTCTGGTCGTCGCGCTGGTCGGGCCGCAACTCGGCCGACGGCGGCTTGGAGAGGATCGAGTCGGGGATCACCGGACCCCCGCCGTAGAGCACCGCCTGCACGTTGCGCCAGCGACACAGGTCGTACACCGTCGTCTTGTAGACGTCCTTGATGGAGGCGTAGGCACCGGCGGTATCGCCGTAGAGGGTCGAGTAGCCGACAGCCGACTCGCTCTTGTTGCCCGTGACCAGGACCAGCCAGCCGTGGGCATTCGAGAGCGCCATCAGCAACACGCCCCGGATGCGAGCCTGCAGGTTCTCGTCCACCAGTCCGTCTCCCAGGTCGCCAAGCGACGCATCGAGGATTCCGCGCAACGCCACATGGGCATCCTCGATGGGGATGGTCCGGCCGTCGAGTCCCTGTTCGGCGATGAGCGACTCGGCGTCGGAGACTGAGTGGTCGCTCGAGTACCGGGACGGCATGAGCACGGCGTGGACGTGGTCGGGACCGAGGGCGTCGGCGGCGATCGTGGCGACGAGTGCGGAGTCGACGCCGCCGGACAGGCCGATACAGATGTCGGTGAAACCGCTCTTGACGACATAGTCGCGGGTGGCGGTGACGAGTGCGCCGTACAGCTCGGCCATCGGCTCGAGAGGCGGAATCGGCGGTGGCACCACATGGTCGGCACGGTCGACCGCCCCGGAAACCTCCACGACCGGGAGACCGGCTTCTGAAGCCGGCACCTCGGGGACGTCGATGTCGACGACCACGACCGCCTCGTCAAACCGGGGCGCCCGGGCCACGATGGCGCCCGACGGGTCGGCCACCATCGACCCCCCGTCGAAGACGAGCTCATCCTGGCCGCCCACCAGGTTCACGTACACGAGGGGGCGGCCGGAGGAGGTGGCGGTGGCAACGACGGTGGCCTCCCGTTCGGCCAACTTGCCCTGGTGGTACGGCGAGCCGTTGATCGTCACCAGAAGTTCGGCGCCACCCTCGAGCAGCCGGTCGACCGATCCGTCGGCCACCCAGAGGTCCTCGCAGATGGCCACACCGACGCGGACGCCGCCGATCCGGTACAGCTCCTGCGGCTCGGTTCCGGCCCGGAAGTGTCGGGCCTCGTCGAACACGCTGTAGTTGGGGAGTTGGCGCTTGTGGTACACGCCGGCCACGGAGCCGTGGCGGCAGACAGCGACGGCGTTGTGGACGCTGCCGTCCGGCCCGGGGTCGGCGAATCCGAGCACCAGGGCGCACCCGCCGCTCTCGGCGGCCAGCGTCTCCATGGCGGCACGGCTGTCGGCCACGAACCGCTGCTTGAGCACGAGGTCCTCGAGCGGGTAGCCGGTGAGCACCATCTCCGGGAAGACCGCCACGTCACAGCCGGCGACCTCGCCCAGGGCGGAGCGGACGCGCGCCACGTTGCCGTCGAGATCTCCGACGACGCTGTTCACCTGGACCAGCGCGACCCGCAGACGGTTCATGGAGGGAGCGTACCGACGGGGTCCCCGGGCAGCCGTGCCCGGACGCGTCACGGCCCCGGGGCGGGCCCCGGGGCCGTGACGACTCTCAACGAGGCGCCTAGGCGAGGGCCTCGCAGCAGGTGTTGGTGATCAGCCGGGTGACCACGTACGGGTCCATGTTGGCGTTCGGGCGACGGTCCTCGATATAGCCCTTGCCCTCGAGGTGGACCTGCCAGGGGATGCGCACCGAGGCGCCTCGGTCGGAGACGCCGTAGTTGTATTGATCGAAGCGCTGGGTCTCGTGCTCGCCGGTGAGGCGCTCCTCAGTGCCCAGCCCGTAGCCGGCGAGGTGTTCCTCGATCTTGCCCTCGCCTCCCAACGACTCACAGGCAGCGATCACCGCGTCATAGCCCTCTCGCATCGCGTTGGTCGAGAAGTTGGTGTGGGCACCTGCACCATTCCAGTCGCCCTTCATGGGCTTGGCGCTGAGCGTGGCGTCGACCCGGTAGTTCTCGGCGATGCGGTAGAGGAGGTAGCGGGCAACCCAGAGGTGGTCACTGACCGCAACCGGGCCGATTGGGCCGATCTGGAACTCCCACTGGCCGAGCATGACCTCGGCGTTGGTACCCGAAATGCTCAGCTCGGCCTCGATGCACGCCTGGGTGTGGTCCTCGACGATGTCGCGGCCGGCGATCTCGATGGCGCCGACGCCGCAGTAGTAGGGCCCCTGCGGGGCGGGGTAACCCTCGATCGGCCAGCCCAACGGACGGTTCTCCTTGAAGAACGTGTACTCCTGCTCGATGCCGAACCAGGGCTCCTGATCGGCGTACTTCTCGTAGGTCTCGACGCAGGCGGCACGGGTGTTCGTCGGATGCGGCGTCATGTTGCCGTCCGGAAGACAGACGTCGGCCAGCACGAGGACGTCTTCTCCACCGCGGATCGGATCGGGGCAAGTGAACACCGGGCGCAGCACGCAGTCAGAATTTTCGCCCGGGGCCTGGTTCGTACTCGAGCCGTCGAATCCCCAGATCGGGAACTCGGTCGTGCCGGCGTCGATGATCTTGGTCTTCGAGCGGACGTACGGCAGGGGCTTCGTGCCGTCGATCCAGATGTATTCGGCCCTGATCGCCATTGGTATCAATCTCCAGTTCGGGGATGCGGCAGACGCCTTGAGCGTCCGCTGCGTCGATTTCGGGCCCGGAGGGTTCACCGGGGCCGGACACACGATGCCACATCGGCAGTTTCCCCACTGTTGCCCTTGTGTGAACGGTCTGTGAACGGATGGATGTCCTTTGGCGCGCGGGATCCCGGTGCTCCATGATGGTCCCGTGGAGAACGATGCCGACCGCAAACGCGACTACGTCCTGCGCACCGTCGAGGAGCGCGGGGTCCGCCTGATCCGACTCTGGTTCACCGACGTCCTGGGCCGCCACAAGTCGGTGGCCATCTCGCCGGCCGAGCTCGAGACGGTCTTCGACGAGGGCCTGCAGTTCGACGGCTCCTCGATCGACGGCTTCAGCCGGGTCCAGGAGAGCGACGTGCTGGCCGTGCCCGATCCCGGCACCTTCGAGTTGCTCCCCTGGGCCGACGAGAACGAGCCCTCGGGCATCATGTTCTGCGACATCACCCGACTGGACGGCTCTGCGTTCCCCGGCGATCCCCGCCAGGTCCTGCGCCACAACATCGGCCGCGCCCGTGAGGCAGGGTTCGAGATGTTCTGCGCCCCCGAGGTCGAGTTCTTCTACTTCGCCGACGGCAACGGCGGCGTGCCCCAGCCGCTCGACGGCGCCTCGTACTTCGACCTCACCACCGCCGACGTCTCGTCGGACCTCCGCAAGCGGACCCTGCACATGCTCGAGGCCCTGTCCATCCCGGTGGAGTACTCGTTCCACGAGGACAGCCCCAGCCAGCACGAGATCGACCTCCAGTACACCGACGCCCTGTCGATGGCCGACGCCGTGATGACACTGCGGCTGACCGTGAAGAAGATCGCCATGGAGCAGGGCGTCTACGCAACGTTCATGCCGAAGCCGCTCAACGGCGTCCAGGGTTCGGGCATGCACACGCACCTGTCGCTGTTCCATGACGGCACCAACGCCTTCCACGACCTCGACAGCGACGACGGCCTCTCGGCGGAGGGCCACGGCTTCATCGCCGGGTTGCTTCACCATGCCCGGGAGATCACCGCGGTCACCAACCAGTTGGTCAACTCGTACAAGCGGATCAACGAGGGCTACGAAGCCCCGCGCTTCATCTCCTGGGCCCGCAACAACCGCTCTGCGCTGGTCCGGGTGCCGATCATCAAGCCGGGCAAGACGCAGTCCACCCGGGTCGAATACCGGGTACTCGACCCGGCCTGCAATCCGTACCTGGCCTTTTCCGTGATCCTGGCGGCCGGGCTGCAGGGCATCAAGGAGGGCTACGAGTTGCCTGCCGAGGCCGTCGACAACCTCCACGAGCTCGGATCCGACGACCTGGCATCACTCGGCGTGCGGCCGCTACCGTCCAACCTGGCCGAGGCGCTCGACGAGATGGAGACCTCCGAGCTCGTCCGGGACGCTCTGGGTGACCACATCTTCGAGTGGTTCCTCCGCAACAAGCGGGCCGAGTGGGACGAGTACCAGTGTCAGGTCACGCCGTTCGAACTGGAGCGCTACCTGCCAACCTGGTGACGGCAGGCTCCCGATGGACCCACTCCTCGTCTTCCCCGACCCGCCCCCGCCTGAACTGGCGCAGGCTCTCGACCTCGGTGGCTGGTCGTGGAAGTCCTGCGGGGATCCGGACGCCGCCATGGCCCAGGAGCCGGACGAGGGCTGGGCAGGGGCCGTCGTCGCCGCCGACGTCGACCCGGAGGCCGCCTTCGCCCTCTGCCGGCGCCTCCGCAAGGGCGAGATGCCGCTCGAGCCGCTCCTGCTCCTGGTCGGCGCCAACCAACTCGAGGACCTCGAACTCCGCGACGACCTGTTCGACGACTTCTGCCTCACTCCGGTCCGGCCGGTCGAGTTGACCATCAGGCTGCGCCACATGTTCTGGCGGACGGGTCGGGGCTCGCGACCCGACCTCGTCGAGTACGGGCCGTTGGCCCTGAACGTCGAGACATACCAGGCGAAAATCGACGGCCAGCCGCTCGACCTCACCTACATGGAGTACGAACTGCTCAAGTTCCTCGCCTCGCACCCCGGCAAGGTGTTCACCCGTGAGACCCTGCTGAGCCGGGTGTGGGGCTACGACTACTACGGCGGCGCCCGCACGGTCGACGTCCACATCCGGCGCCTTCGGGCAAAGCTCGGCGAGGAGCACGCCGGCCTGATCCACACCGTCCGGTCGGTGGGCTACCGCTTCGGCCAGTCGCGCTGGGGCGTGTAGTCCGGTTCGACTCAGTCGTCGGCGGGCCCTGTGTACGGATTGGCCTCGCTCACCTCGAGCAGTTCGGACCCCTCGTGGCGGACGTCGGCGTCGCGCTTGAGCAGGTTGCCGAGGGCAAAGGCACCCAGCGCACCGCTCATGAGGATGCCGACGGGCATCACGACGACGAGCACCACGATCATGATCACTGCTCCGGCCATGGAGGCAGTCTGCCAGAACCCGGGCGGCCCCGGGGAAACGGCACCTCAGCCGGTGTGGGCGATGGCCTCGATCTCGACCCGTGCCCCCAGCGGCAGGGCGGCGACGGCGACGGCGGATCGGGCCGGGCGGTGGTCGCCGAAGGCCTCACAGTAGATGGCGTTCATGGCCGCGTAGTCGTCCATGTCGACGAGGAACACGGTCGTCTTGACCACGTCATCCAGCGAGGCACCCTCCGACCCGAGGACGCTGCGCAGGTTGGCGAGTGCCTGGGTGAGCTGGCCCTCGAGCCCGCCTTCGACCAGCGCCCCTTCGGCGATGCCCACCTGTCCGCTGGTGAGCAGGAAGTCGCCCACGCGCATGATCGGCGTGTAGGGGCCCACGGGCTTCGGTGTGTCGGTCATCGGGATTCTCCTCATGGCTCAGGTGGCGGTCGGCCAGGACTCCGGCGCTCCGCGATTCAACCATGTGGCGGCGGCCACCGCTGCGAAGACGGCGTCGGACCCGTTGCAGGGCTCGCTGTCGTCGGGTTCGATCACGACCTCGATGGAGGGCGTCTCGGTGGCCCGCACCACGTCGAACGACCGGACGGTCAGGTCCTGGACCGTGCCCTCGTCGTCCACGACCAGCGACTCGGACGTGACCCAACTCCAGGCCATGTGGGCGGCGCCGACGCAGTAGGAGCGCAGGACGGTCTCGTCGAGCGGATCGCCGCACCCCACCGTGATCCGAATGCCGTCGGCGTCGACCTGAGCCGTCGCTGTCCCACCATCGGGTGCGGTGACGGTGCCGACCTCACCCCGGGCGGCGGCCAGCAGCGCCACGGCCTCGGCCCAGCCGGCTGCCCGCAGGTCGGCGGAGGTGGGCGGACCGGCGATGTCGACCTCCTCGACGACCAGTCCCGGGGCGACGCGGGCGACAGCGGCGTCGATGCCTGACGTACGGGCGACCCGCAGTACGCCCCGACCGTCGACATCGACGCCACCGGCGACCGGTGGTCGCTTCGGCCCGAGCCGCACGGTGTCCTCGCGGGCGTACAGCACGAGCACCGGACGGCCGTGCTCGTCGGCCAGGCCGCGCGCCTCGGTGGGCGCCGACGACCTCGACTTACCGCCGAAGGCGCCGCCGTTGGCGAGCGGCGACGACGGTTCGCCACCCGGCACGCACCAGGCGGCGTCGGTCTCGAGGTAGGCGGGCTCGACCCACGAGGTGCGGAGGGTCGCCGCCCAGTCGCCGGGAGGGAGGTCCAGCGGTGGACGTGCAGGGACCGTCGTGCGGCGGCCCTGCACCTTGCCGGCGGCGACGCGGGCCTCAGCGAGCGTCTCACCGATCCCGAAGCCGCCACTGCCGTCGGGCACGGCGACTAGGTGGTCGTCAGGTGCGGTGTCGGCGGCGAAGCCTCCACGACCGAGGACGACGTCGGGCCCGACCGCCTGCGGGACACCTCCCTCGAGTTCGGCGCGGCGGGCGGCGAGCACCGGGTCGCCGGTCCAGGCGCCGGTGCCATAGGCATCCCAGGCCTCGAGGATCGTCTGCCAACCGGTGCAGCGGCAGAGGTGGGCGTGGAGTGCCCGTGCGGCACGTTCCCGGTCGGTCTCGCCTGAGGCCCGCAGTCCGGCGAGGCGCACGACGATTCCGGGCGTGCAGAATCCGCACTGACTGCCTCCGGTCGAACAGAAGGCGTCGGCCCATGCCCGTTGTTCCGACTCGGGGAGGCCGTCGAGGGTGGTGATGGTGCGGCCGGCCACCCGTCGAGCCGGTGTCACGCACGACACCCGGGGCTGCCCATCGACCAGCACGGTGCAGCAGCCGCACTGGCCCTGCGGGCTGCACCCGTCCTTGGCTGACGTGATGCCGAGACGTTCACGCAGCAAGTCGAGCAGGGTCGAACCGTCGTCGTGGAAGGCCACCTCCCGGCCATCGACGGTCAACGAGAATTCAGGATCCACCGAAGGAGTGTGCCGCAACGATCACCGTCGGACGACCCGGTACCCTCGGCAGCATGCAGCAGCCAGGCAGGCGACAGGTCCTGGCAGGACTCGCGGGGGTGGCCGGAGCCCTCGTGCTCCCCGGCTGTGGGGGCCGCTCGACGACGGCGCCCACCACGACGACGGCGCCCACCACGACCATGGCCTCCGACGGCTTCACCCTCGGTGCCCGGTTCGCCGACGGCTACCGGGCACCCGCCGTGCTGGCCGCCGGATCCCGTCAACGGGCACCGTTCATCCTCATCGCCTCCGACGGCTGGCCGGTCGTCGAGGGGGCGCCTGACACGATCGACGTCACGGTCACCAGAGCCGGCGTCGTCGCCCACGAGGGGAGTATCGACCGCCACGGCGAGCCGGGGGTGACCCCCTACTACCCGCTGGTGTTCACGCCGGAGGTGCCCGGCGACTTCGAGTTGTCCGGTGCCGGGCTGGGCGACCCGTACCCGTTCCGGGTGATCGAACGCTCCGCCACCCAACTGGTCCAGGTCGGCGACCCGATGCGAGGCGTCGACACGCCCACCGTCGATCACCCGCTGGGCGTCGACCCGATCTGCACCTGGCACGACGGGACCTGTCCGTTCCACGAGGTGACGCTCACCGAAGCACTGGCCACCGGCGGATCGACGGCACTTCTCGTGTCGACGCCGCGCTACTGCCAGACGGACGTCTGCGGCCCGGCCCTCGAGGTGCTCATGTCCCTGACACCTGGCACCTCAGGCCTGACCGCCGTTCATGCCGAACCCTGGATGAACGAGAACCTGAAGGAGTTGACGCCGGTGATCGGCGCCTATGCCCTCGACTTCGAACCCAGCCTCGTCGTGGCCGACGGCGACGGGATCATCCGCGACATACTCCACTTCGCAATGGACACGAAAGAGGTCCGCCTGGCGCTGCGGAGGGCGACCGCCTGACGCGTCCCGAACGGGACCGATGTGGAGGAAGGGGTTTAGGAGAAGCTCTGGCCGCAGCCGCAGGTGCGCTGGGCGTTGGGGTTGTCGATCGAGAACCCCGCCTCGTTGAGTCCGTCCTTGTAGTCGAGGGTGGCGCCCTCGAGCAGTTGGGCGCTGGAAGGATCGACCACGACCCGGATTTCGCCGAAGTTGACCTCGAGGTCGTCGTCGGCACGCTCGGTGTCAAAGAACATCTCGTAACTGAAGCCCGAGCAGCCGCCGGGACGGACCGCAACGCGCAGAGCGAGATTGTCGTCACCCTCTCCGGCGATCAGTTCGCCGACTTTGGTGGTCGCATCATCCGTCAACGTGATCATTGCACTCTGCTCCCTTGCACCGATTTCTGCCACCACGAGTGTACCCACCGTTCCAAGTGGAAACCGGCTGCCGAGTTCTCCGCCCGTAGGCTTCGGACATGTCCGACGGGGCTTCCACCACAGCCAGGTCGCCCTCGTTCGACCCGCCTTCGCAGGACGACGTGATGGCACTGCTGCGAGGAGTCGTCGATCCCGAGTTGGGAAGCGACATCGTCGAACTCGGCATGGCCAAGGGCGCCACGGTTGACGCCGACGGCCTCGTCGACGTCACGATCGCCCTCACCACCTCGGGCTGCCCACTGAGGGCGCAGATCCAGCGTGACGTGCGGGCCCGCATCGGCGGCCTGCCCGGCGTCACGAAGGTGCACATCACCTGGACCGAACTGACGCCCGACGAGAAGGCCGCGGCGATGGCCAAGGCCCGCTGGAACGTCGCACAGGACGCCCCCGAGACCACCGTCCCGGCCACCTGCCGGGTGCTCATGGTCGCCTCCGGTAAGGGCGGGGTGGGTAAGTCCTCGGTGACCGTCAACCTGGCGACAGCTCTGGCCGACCGGGGCTACGCCGTCGGGGTCATGGACGCCGACATCTGGGGCTTCTCGGTCCCGCGCATGCTCGGCATCGAAGGGCGGCTGGGAGGCTCCCCCGAGTCCGGCAAGATCACCCCGAACCACAAGCCCGTGGGCGCCGGCCACCTCGAGGTCGTGTCGATGGGATTCCTCGTCGAGGACGAGGAGACCGCCCTGATGTGGCGCGGCCTGATCCTGAACCGGGCCGTCCGGCACTTCTGCGAGGACGTGGCATGGGGCGACCTCGACTACCTGCTCATCGACATGCCGCCGGGTACCGGCGACGTCCAGATGGGGCTCGCCAAGATGCTGCCTCGGGCCGAGATGATCATCGTCACGACGCCGGCGCTGGCCGCACAGAAGGTCGCGGTCCGGGTCGCCCACATGGGGCGCAGCAACTACCTGCGGGTGGTCGGAGTGATCGAGAACATGAGCGCCTACGTCACCCCCGACGGCGAACGCCACGAACTGTTCGGCGCCGGAGGCGGCGACGCCCTTGCCAGACAGATCGGAGCGCCGCTGCTCGGCAGCATCCCGATCGATGCCGCCGTGACCACAGGCGGTGACACCGGCAGCCCGGTCGTCCTGAGCGAAGGGCCGGCGGCGGATGCCTACCGGGAGATCGTCGAGATCATCGCCACCGAGGCGGCACCGCCGATCAGCATGGAGGGGTGCAGCGCCCGTCTGCTGGCCGCCGCCGAGGCCGCCCTCGACGAATCCGGCTAGGAGTCCGGACCGAGTTCGGGACGCGACGAGGGGTCGTCGTCCCGCCACGACTCCACGTCGATGGGCCCCTCAGGGCCCTGCCAGCCAGGGTCGACCCTCCAGGACATCGTGGTGCGCCCGCTCGCCATCCGTCGCCCGAACCAACGTGAGGCGACGGCCCGGAGCAGCACCCGGGTCGGCGGGAAGAGCAACGACAGGCCGAGGGCGTCGGTGGCGAATCCGGGGGTCAGCATCAGTGCACCGCCGAACAGCACCAGGAGGCCGTCGACCAGTTCTCTCCCCGGCACACGGCCCTGGGCCATCTCCTCCTGGGCCCTGCGCAGGATCCCGAGGCCCTCCCGACGGACCAGCCAGGCGCCAACGACACTGACGAGGATCAGGAGGGCGATCGTGTTGAGAACGCCGACCTCACCGGCCACCTGGACGATCAGGTACAGCTCGACGATCGGCGTGACGAGGAACACCAGGACCAGAAGCAGGAACACGGCGCTCAGGGTAGGGGTTCGCACACCACTCGGCGCCGCGGGCGGTCCTCGGAGAAGCGTCGCGTATCCTGCCCATCCCATGGCCTCGGATCGCCCTCCCTCTGTCGACCGGCTGGCCCGTGCGCTCGCCGACACGGGCCTCCCGCACCCGCTACTCGTCGACGCCGCCCGGCAGGCAGTCGCAGACGGCGATCCGGACTCTGCCGAGGCACGGGCCCGCGACCTCGCCGAGTCCATGGGGCGACACCTCCTGACCGGCGTCATCAACGCCACCGGCGTGCTGCTGCACACAAACCTCGGTCGGGCACCCTGGGGAGCCGCTGTCGACGACACCCGCTACAGCACCCTCGAGTTCGACCTGTCCACGGGCGACCGGGGCTCCCGCCAGGATCGGGCGCCTGCGCTACTGGCACGGGCCTGCGGTGCCGAGGCGGCGATCGTGGTCAATAACTGTGCCTCGGCGGTGCTGCTGGCCCTGGCCGCACTCGCCGAGGGGCGCGGAGCGGTCGTCTCGCGCGGCGAGCTGGTCGAGATCGGCGGCGGGTTCCGGATCCCCGACGTGATGACGCAGTCCGGGGCGCACCTGATCGAGGTCGGCACCACCAACCGCACCCGTCGCGGGGACTTCGCGACTGCCGTCGCATCCGCCGGCGACGACGCAGCGCTGATCCTCAACGTCCACCGCTCCAACTACCGGATCGAGGGCTTCACCGAGTCGGTCGGCGTGTCCGAACTGGCGGACCTGGGTCCCCCGGTGGTCGCCGACATCGGCTCCGGGCTGCTCGACGCCGCCTGCCCGTGGCTGGCCGAGGGGCCACCCCCCTGGCTGGTCGGAGAGCCCGCCGCACGCCAGACCCTCGAGGCGGGAGCCGATCTGGTCACGTTCTCTGGCGACAAGCTTCTGGGCGGCCCCCAGGCCGGGGTGGTCGCCGGACGGGCCGACCTCGTGGCGGCCTGTGCGGCGCACCCCCTGGCCCGGGCCCTGCGCCCCGGCAGCCTCGTCCTCCACGCCCTCCAGGACCTCGCCCTCGCCTACCTCCGGCGCGACGGCGACGCCATCCCGTTCTGGCGCATGGCGACGCTGGCCATCGACGACCTCCGGTCCCGGGCCGCCGCCATCGCCCCCGACCTCGTGGTCGACACGATGGCCGTCCCCGGTGGCGGCACCCTGCCCGGTGTCGAGATCCCGTCGGTCGGCCTCCGGCTGGACGGCGACCGCACGGCCGACCTGCGGGCCAGCACACCTCCGGTCATCGCCCGCGTGGCCGACCAGGCGACGCTGCTCGACCTACGGACGGTCCACCCGGACGACGACGCCGTGCTCGGCTCGGCGCTCGACCGGCTCGGCGCCCGCTGACGACCCGGCCCCGCATGCACGTCGTCGCCACGGCCGGCCACGTCGACCACGGCAAGTCCACGCTCGTCGAGGCGCTCACCGGCACCGACCCCGACCGCTTCGCCGAGGAGAAGGCCCGGGGCCTCACGATCGACCTGGGCTTCGCCTCGACCACGCTGCCCTCGGGCGCCACGCTCTCGCTGGTCGACGTGCCCGGCCACGTCCGGTTCATCAAGAACATGCTGGCCGGCGTGGGCGGCGTCGATGCCTGCCTCTTCGTGGTGGCGGCCACCGAGGGCTGGAAGCCGCAGTCCGAGGAACACCTCCGGATCCTGGAACTGCTCGACGTCCGCCACGGCCTGGTGGCGCTGACCAAGGTCGGGATCGCCGACGATGACCTCGTCGAACTCGCCCACCTCGAGGTCGCAGAACGACTCGAGGGAACCTTCCTGGAGGGAGCGCCGATCATCGACGTCGATGCGCCGGCAGGCATCGGCCTCGGCGTGCTGCGTTCGGCCCTCGACGTGCTGCTGACAGACACCCCGACCTCGGCGGACCTGGGCAGGCCACGGCTCTGGATCGACCGGTCGTTCGCCGCCAAGGGGTCGGGCACAGTGGTGACCGGCACCCTCACCGGCGGCTCCCTCGCCGTCGACGACGAACTCGAACTCCACCCCCGGGGCGCCCGGGTCCGGGTCCGGGCACTCCAGAACCACCACGAGGCCCGCACCGACCTCCCACCCGGCAGCCGTTGCGCCGTGAACCTGGTCGGCGTCGCCCACGACGAGGTGGTGCGCGGCGACGTCCTCGTCCGCCACGGCCAGTGGCACCTCACCACCGTCGTGGACGCCGACCTGGCGGTCCTCGACAGCCTCGGCCACCCCGTGTCCCGACGCGGCGCCTTCGTCGCCTACCTCGGCGCCGGCGAACACCCCGTGCGGCTCCGGATCCTCGGCCCAGACGCCCTCGAGCCGGGTGCGGGTGGCCCGGTGCGGCTGTTCCTGCCCCATGCCCTGCCACTCCTACCCGGTGACCGCTTCGTGCTCCGGGAGAGCGGCCGGGCCGAGACGGTTGGTGGGGGCCAGGTGCTCGACGTCGACCCCCGAGAGCGGGCGTCCCGGGCACGGCCGGACCGATCCGTCGACCGGGTGGTCCGTGAACGCGGCTGGGTCCGAGTCGACGAACTCGAGCGGTTGACCGGCGAGCACCGCGACGCCGACCTCGGCGACTGGGTCGTCGACCCGGGCGCCCTCCAGGCGGCGATTGCCGGACTCCGCGCTGCGCTCGAGGAGGCCGGGCCGCTCGGGTTGGATCTGGCGGGCCTCGACGAACACGAGCGGGCCGCCGTCGAGCTCCTCGACGACGTCGTCGTGGACGGCGGCCGCCTGAGGCCCGTCGGCGCCGTCGACACGCTGGCCGACCACCCCTTCGTGGCCGAGTTGGCGGCGGCACCGTTCGCCCCCCCAGCCCCTGACGGCGTGGACCGCGCCGAGTTGCGCGAACTCGTGAGGCGCGGCGACGTGGTCGAGCAGGACGGCATCTTCTTCGCCGCCTCAGGCATCGAGGCCGCTGCGCGGCTGGCTGCCCGGCTCCTCGTCGAGCACCCCGGTGGGTTCACCGTGTCGATGTTCCGTGAGGCGGCGGGCAACACGCGCAAGCACGCCCTTCCCCTGCTGGCCCGCCTCGATGGCACCGGCATCACCCGGCGGCGTGAGGCCCTCCGGATCGGAGGGCCTCGGCTGCCGGAGCCTGGCTGAGCTGCCACCCCGAGTTCAGGAGAACAGCCCGATCGTCCTCTGGCGTTCGACCTTGCCGGTCCCGTCCCAGATGCCGTGGATCTCACGGAACTGCAGCGCGTCATCGGGGCACTCGCCCCTCGCCGCGCAGTGTCCACAGACGGCCTTGGCCGAAGTTCCGCCGTCGGTCGGTCAGTCCCCCGGGGCCCGGGAGCGGTAGTCGCGGGCGCCGCCCTCCTCGGGAGCGACCTCGAGCCACAGTCCTTCGACGGCTACGACCCGGATCGGGGCACCGGCCTCGATGGGCGTCGCCCGGTTCGTGCGCGCCTTCCACACGGCCTCCCGAACACAAACCGTGCCCTCGGGGTCGACCGCATCGACGGCCGCACCTGACTCGCCGACTATCCAGTCGCGGCCAATGGTCGGGGTCGAGAACCGGGTGCGCACCATGGCGGGCATACCGGCGGACATGGCCGCAATCATCCCGACGAGGCCGACCCCGAGGGTGATCCACGACATCCCGACGCCGTCATACAGCGCAACGGAACCGACCACCAGGGAGGCCGTGGCGATCACAGTCCAGGCGCGCGGGACTCCCGTCTGGATGTCGACCGCATAACCGAACATGGCCACCACGAGCAGGGCGATCGCCCACCAACGGGTCGGGAGCACGGCGAGGCCGTAGCACCCCAGCAGGAACGAACCGGCGCCGATGACCCCGGCGATGCCGACCCCCGCCGTGAACAACTCGAAGACGAGCAGGCCGGCGCCGACGAGGAACAACAGGTACGCCACGGGAGCGCTGGCCGCCGTGTGGAACAGTTGGTCGACCAGGCCCGGCTTGTGGAAGCGGGTGCGAACCACCGGGACGGTTCCCGAACCCTCGGCTGCGGCGCCCTCGAATCCGGGAATCCCCCGCAGGTGCTCGAGGAGGACGGGCGAGGAACGTGCGAGCCCACGTTCGACCGCCTCGTCATGGCCGACGGTGCCGGCGACGAGGTCCGTGTCGGACGGCAGGCCGAAGGGCCTGCCGAAGCGCTCCAAGGGAGCCACCGGGTCGCCGAGGTCACCGAAGCGCGCCCCCGGGGCGATGCCCACGTCGTCGGCCAACCCGACCAACTGGGCCACGGCCCCTCTGGCACGGCTTCCCGAGGGGCCCACCCAGAACGAGACCGGCACCGGCGAGCCCATGATCAACTCGGCCAGGGCCACGACCTCGTCGTCGGAAACAACCGAACCCCGGCTGTTGACCTGAAAGACGAGGGCGATGGTCTCCGCCGGGTCGACGCCTTCGAGGGCACCGGTCATGACCTCGAGCAGGACCGGGTCGAGCAGGCCGTCGACCTCGACCACGTCGATGACCAACGGTGCCTCGTGCGACTCGTGCTCCTCGTGGGCACCAGCCGGGCCGACCGCCACCAGCGGGGCGAGCACGGCGCCGGCCAACAGCGCGACGCCCAGCAGGAGTCGGGTGCGTCGGCACGCTGAACGGATCATCGGCAGTCCGGGGAGACGAGTGGGGCGAGCAGGGACCAACCAGCGTCAGGCCTCAGTCGACCTCGCCGAAGGTCGCAGCGGCCTCCTCGACCGACTCGCAGACCGGCACGATGCGATCGAAGCCAGTGGTGTGCAACAGGCGGGTCAGGGCCGGTCGGTCGCAGGCGACGGCCACGTCCCCGTCGTTCTCGCGAGCCCGGCGGATGCCGCCAATCAGCGCCCCGAGGCCTGCGGAGTCCATGAACGGCACCTCGGAGAGGTCGATGAGCACGTACTGATGCTCGGCCAGGCCGATGAGGGCCTCGCGGAACTGGGCGACCGTGTAGGCATCGAGTTCTCCGACGGGTCGACACAACACGTATCCCTCACCAGATTCGACGACAATCTCGAGCACCAGCGCCTCCTCGGTCGGCTCCCTACGGCGGCGATCGTAGACCGATCGCGGCTGGTTGCGGTCCGCGGCCCACTCTCCCGTGGATCTGGCCCGCCGTCCCCGGCAGTCTGGCACCCCGTCCCCTGAGACCCGAAGGTACGCTCCGGGCCGTGTCCATCGTGCTCCTCGCCACCGACGTCGACCGGGTCCACAACGAGGTCGAAGCCGCCCTCGACGGTGACCACGACCTGGTCCGGGTCCATGCCGGCGCCGCTGTGCTCACCGCCGTTACCGAGCACGATCCTGCACTCGTCGTGCTCGACCTCCAGATCGGCAACATGGGTGGGATAGCGGCCTGCCTCGACCTGCGCCTCGAACAGCGCGCCGGGCGCATCCCCGACCAGCGTGTCGTGATGCTCCTCGACCGGGCGGCCGACGAGTGGCTGGCAGGGCAGGCCGAGGCCGATGCCTGGCTGGTCAAGCCGATCGATCCCCTGGCGTTGCGCAACACCGTCGACGATGTCCTGGCCGCCGCTACGGCCTGACGGGAGCCGGACGCCAACCGGTACCCTTTCCCCGCACACGGGTAGTGGCGCAGCTTGGTAGCGCGCCTCGTTCGGGACGAGGAGGTCGTGGGTTCAAATCCCGCCTACCCGACCATGGGGTCTCGGCGGACATGGGGAAGCCGTCGGTGGCGGATCGGAGCCGCGTCGCTCACCCGGCCTTGCGTACGATCCAGGCTTCCTCAACGGGCCACTGTTGCGCCCACCCGAGGTCGACGAACGGGTAGCGGGTCTCGGTCATGTCGGCCGGTGGCCGGAGTTCGATGAGGTCCTCGACCTCGAACCCGCACGTACGCAATAACCGGATGTGCTCACCGTGAGAGATGTGGAACTCGATGTCCGGTGAAGGGGTCCACTCGAAGCGGTGCATCCCGAACTGGGGCCGCAACAACTGATTTCCGGCCGGGGTCTCATCGTCGTCGAAGACGCAGAGCATCAACAGGACGGAGTTACCCAGGTAGACCAGGCGACCGCCGGGGCGCAGCACCCTCGCCGCTTCGGGTAGCCACCGGTACGGATCACACCAGATGGCGGCGCCGTACTCGGAGATCGCGAAGTCGAAGCACTCGTCGTCAAAGGGCAACCGCTCGGCGTCACCGTGGACGAGCGGGAAGCGGAGGTCGAACTCGTTCTGGAAGGCCGCTGCGGTCGCCAGTTGCGCCGCCGAGTTGTCGATCCCGACCGGTCGCCCTCCGCGTCGGGCCAGCCATGCCGACACGTAGGCCGTTCCACAACCCAATTCGACGACGTCACCACCTTCGAAGGATTCGAACAACCCGACGTCGCCTTCCGGCACCCCGTAGATCCCCCACCGCGGCTTGTCGTCGACCCAGCCCTTCCGTCCGGGCTCCACATACCCCTCTGCCCAACCATCCCAGACAGCCCGATTGGCCCGGACATGGTCCGACGCCTGCCCACGATCCATCACCCAATTGAACCACACATCCCATGAACGGTTCCATGGAGACTGCGGCGAAGACACCCACCAGTTCAGTGGAACCGGGTCCCGGACGCGAAGGAACCCGCCCGAGGGGCGGGTTCGCTCGTTCTGAATCCCCACCCGAAGGACAGGGGTGCGCCTCAGCGCAGGGTGGTCGGTCGCGGGCGGCGACCCGAGGGGCTCTTGGCGGCCGTGTCGGCCAGGGCCGAGATGGTCCGGACAACGGCGCCACTGACGCCGAAGCCGGTGCCGACGGCCTGGCGGACGAGCGAACGCACGTCGGAACCGGTCGTGTTGGTGGACTTTAAAGCACGCATGGGCAGTTCTTTCGGTGAGGCGCCACGGACGAAGGACCGGGGCGCACAGGTATGCACTTCATTCGGTGGCCAACACCCCGATCGGCCCGAATGGGCTGGTCAGCGGTGGTTACCCGTCGGTACCGGACCGACGGTGCAGCCTGCCGGGATCACCACCGATCTCCTCGGAGACAGTGGTCACACCACCGTCCCGCGTGGCAGGCAACGACCCCTCAGGCCCCCGGATCGGTCAGGGTGAGCATGCCCCCCGGCGTCGCCAACAGGTTGGCCAGCGGCCCGTCGACAACACCCGGACGCCAGTCGAGGAGGTCCTCGGCGTAGGTTCGCATGGCCGGGTGCTCGGCCACCGGCGCCACCTCGTCGGGATCCCGTTCGAGGTCGACGTACAACGGTGGGAGTCCACCGAAGAGCACAAGCTTGCCGGCCCGATCCCGCAGGACCGCGAGGTTGCAGTCGACGAGCGGCAGGCCGAAGATCCCGGCGAACACCCGGAAGTCGAACTCCCAGTGGGCCGCCGACCTCCAGTGGGGCGCCGAGCCCGTTTCGAGGAACGGCCGCAGCGACCGACCCTGGCACTGCTCGGGGACCGGGAGGCCCGCCAGGTCGAGCAGCGTCGGCATCACGTCGACATGCTCCGTGAAATCGTCGACGACAGTGCCCGACACCCCGCCCAGGTCCGGCCAGCGCACGATCAGCGGCACGTGGAACGAGCGGTCGTGGTGGCCCAACTTGCTGACCAGCCCGTAGTCGCCGAGCAGTTCCCCATGGTCGGACGTGACCGCCACGACGGTCCGGTCGGTGCTTCCGGCAGCTTCGACAGCACCCAACAGGCGACCGACCTGGTGGTCGACCTCGGCGATCATCCCGTAGTAGGTGGCGCGTAACTGTCGGACCTCGAGCGGGTCGCTGGAAGCCGTCGTGAACCCCCATGCACCCAGCGCCTCGATGAAGGGATGGTCGATGTCCTGTGCCGGCAACGGCGCAGGAACCTCGGCGGGATCGTGGAAGTCGTTGTAGGGGGCCGGCACGTGGAACGGCGGATGCGGCCGCAACAGAGACACGTGCACGAACCAGGGCTCCGGCAGCCCGTCGAGCACCTCGATCACCCGATCGACGACGAACGCCGTCTCGGTCTCGTCGGCGGCGAACACCGACGGCGGCCACATCGAGCCCCGTCCCGGGGGAATCTCGACGTCGTCCCGCGGGCGGTTCAGGCGCCCCCGGTCGGAGATGTCGTGTCCCCGCTCCTCGAGCCACAGGTACCAGGCCTCCCGGTCGTCCGGCAACTGGAGGGCCACGGTGAAGCCGGGCAGGATGCCCTCGTAGGTCAGGAGCCGGGGGTCGTCGTCGGCGACGGTCCGCGGGTCAACCGTCTGGTCGGTGTAGCCGAACAACAGCGGGTCGTAGCCGCCCGCCCGGACCTCGTGGGCGATGTTGGTGAAGCCGGCGTCGAGTGGTGTGCCGTTGAAGACCACCCGGTTGGTGTGCTGGTAGGTCCCGGTCAACAGACACGCCCGACTCGGACCGCACGGCGACGCCTGGCTGTAGTGGCTGGCAAAGCGCACCCCGTCGGCAGCGAGCGCATCCAGGTTCGGGGTCCGGACCACCGGGTGGCCGGCCGCCCCGAAGGAGTCAGCGCGCCACTGGTCGATCGTGACGAAGAGCAGGTTGGGACGGGACGAGTCGCCGCTGGTCGCCATCTGCGCATCCTCGCACGACGACGGGCCAAGCCTGCACCACCACTAGTGTCCCGCAATGGCCGCACTCCGCCTGCCCCGCGAGGGGCGCCAACTCGGCCTGCTGCTGGCGGCGACCGGGATGTTCCTCGTCTCGACCGACTCGCTGTTCATCCGCATCGCGGACACGGACGGGTGGACCATCGCCTTCATGAGCAGCCTCTGGTCGACGCCGGTCACGTGGGGGATCGCCGCCCGCAGCCTCGGACGGAGCCTCCCCGACCGGTTCAACAGCCACCGGGGACCGCTCCTGGCGTCGAGCCTCCTCGGTTCCATCAGCATGACCGCCTTCGTCACGGCCGTGACGAAGACCGAGGTCGCCAACGTGGTGGCGATCATCGCCGCCGCACCGATCTTCGCAGCCGTCATCGCCAGGATCGCCCTCGGTGAAAAAGCCGCCCCACGGACCTGGCGGGCCATCGCCGTCACGATCCTCGGCATCCTCGTGATCGTCGGTGGATCGCTCTCCGGAGACGGCCTCAGCGGCAACCTCCTTGCCCTCTTCGCCATCTGCTGCTTCGGCGCCAACCTCTCGATCTGGCGCCGCTCGCCCGACCTTTCGAGGATCCTGCTCGTCGCACTGACCGCGACGTTCACGATGCTTGTCACCGCCGTGCCGGCGACCCCCTCCAGCCTCGACCGCAATGCGCTGCTCGCCACCCTGGCGATGGGCAGCCTGTTCGGGCCGGGCGCCCGCTTCTGCATGTCGACGGCGACCCGGTACGCGCCCCCTGCGGAGGTGAGCCTTTTCACGCCCGTCGAAACGGTGTGCGCCACGGCCTGGGTCTGGCTCTGGTTCGACGAGGTACCGCCCACGGCGACGTTCTTCGGCGCAGCGATCGTGCTGGCAGCGGTCTTCTACGGAGTGACCGGGCCGGCCGCCGCAGTGACCCCACCTCCCACCGCCCACACCTGAAGCACCCTTGAACGCCCACCACGACCCCGTCCTCGACCAGGCCGCCGCCCTCGGCATCGCCCACGAGGTGATGCCATGCGACCCCGATCTCGCCGACACGGCGGTCTTCTGCGAGGCCTACGGCATCAACCCGGCCGACTCGGCCAATGCCATCCTCGTGGCCGGGAAGCCCCGGGCGGACGAACCGCAGCCCTTCGCCCTCTGCCTGGTCCTCGCCACCCACCGGCTCGACGTAAACGGCATCGTCCGCCGTCGGCTCGGGACCCGCAAGGCGTCGTTCGCGAATGCCGACCAGACCCGCTCGCTCACCGGCATGGAGATCGGCGGAGTCACGCCGTTCGGCCTTCCGGAACCCGTCCCGATCTGGATCGACGCGGCCGTCATGGGCCGGGACGAGGTGGTCATCGGCGGCGGATCCAGGGACCGCAAGCTGCGGCTGCCGCCGGAGGGCCTGCTGGTGCTGCCCGGCGCCGAAGTGGTCGAAGACCTGGCCCGGCCCGTCGACCCGGACTGACCTAAACGGAGCCCCGTGCCAGGTGGCGGGAGAGGGCTTCACGCGCCGAACTCGGCGGGGCGCCGTCCAGGAGCCGGCAGAGCCGGTCGCGCCGGCCGACTGCGGTCAGGACGTCCGCTGCCACCGTGTCGGCCACGTACAGCAGGTCCAGCCGGGAGCCCTCGGTGAGCGGATCGGCCATCAGGCCGTCGACCACGGGGCCACAAGCCAACTCGGCGGCCAGGAGCTTGAGCGCAGCCGCCTCGAGCTCGTCGAGGGCGTCGAGGACCCGCAGCACGTTGGTCGCCTGGGCGTCAGTGAGCACGACAGATTCTGGAGCATCCACGCGCGGTGCGTGGGGATACCCGGATCTCCTCGCGCTCTTCGCGCGAACGCCGGCCGACCGTCCATGCAGTACGTTCCGGGTCCATGGAACTGCAGGAAGTCCAGGACCTCATGGAGCAGCTCTATGGCGAGGCCGACCGGGAGCGCGGGATCCCGACCACCGTGGCCTGGCTGTGCGAGGAGGTCGGCGAGCTGGCCCAGGCGGTGCGCAAGCTGTCACCCGACCAGCAGCTGCACGAGTTGGGCGACGTGCTGGCCTGGTTGTCGAGCCTCGCCAACCAGTTGGACCTCTCCCTCGACGATGCCATGCGGCGCTACGTCGAAGACCCACCCTAGGAAGGCGGAATACCGCTCCTCACGACCGCCTGCGAACGAGTTCCTCGGCGATCTGGATGGCGTTGAGGGCGGCACCCTTGCGCAGGTTGTCGCTGGACACGAAGAACGCCAGGCCATGTTCCAGGGTCTCGTCGGACCGAATGCGGCCCACGATCGTGGGGTCGACGCCGGCCGCGTCGAGCGGCGTCGGGACATCGGCGAGGGTCACCCCCGGGGCGACAGCCAGGAGTTCGATGGCGCGCTCCGGCGACAGCCCACGGGAGAAGTCGGCATGCACCGACAGCGAATGCCCCGTGAACACCGGAACCCGGACACAGGTCCCCGAGACCCTGAGGTCGGGGATTCCGAGGATCTTGCGGCTCTCGTTGCGGAGCTTCTGCTCCTCGTCGGTCTCACCCCGACCGTCGTCGACGAACGACCCGGCGTGGGGCAGCACATTGAAGGCGATGGGACGGGCGAACAAGTCCGGCTCGGGAAAGTCAACTGCACGGCCGTCGTGGGTGAGTGCAGTGGCGCCGTCGAACACCGCTCCCACCTGTGCAGCCAGTTCCTCGACACCGGCCAGCCCCGCACCGGAGACCGCCTGGTAGGTGGCGATCGTGAGCGACTCGAGGCCGGCCTCGGCATGCAACGGGGCGAGCACCGGCATGGCTGCCATCGTCGTGCAGTTGGGGTTGGCGACGATGCCCTTCGGCAGGTGGTCAAGAGCATCAGCGTTGACCTCGGACACCACCAGCGGGACATCGGGGTCCATGCGCCACGCTGACGAGTTGTCGATCACGACGGTGCCGGCCTCGGCAATTGCCGGCGCGTAGGCCAACGATGCGGCCCTGCCGGCGCTCATGAGGACGAGGTCGATTCCCGACCAGTCGGTGGACTCGACGTCCTCCACAACGATCTCGCCGCCGCCCCACGGAAGGAGGCTTCCCGCAGACCGCGAAGATGCGAAGAAGCGCAGGTCACCGAGGGGGAAGTCGCGTTCCGCCAGGAGGGTGCGGAGGACCCCACCGACCTGACCGGTTGCTCCGACAACGGCGACGTTCACGCAACGCAGGCTACCGACAGCCCATGGTCGCGACCCTTCCAGTTCCCGATCAGCGATCACCCGGGAACTCGAAGACCAGTTCGTCGCCATCCGCCCGACGGGCCGCGGTGAACAGGTCGGAGACGAAGGCGACCATCGGGAAGGCCCCACACGAGTCGTCCACCCAGTCCGCCACCCTGCCTGCAGCCCCGTCGAGTGCGCTGCCGTCCGCCGACGAGTCCAGGAGTGCACCGAACAGGGCGTTGCGGAGCCGAGCTTCCGTCACCGTCCCGGGGTCCAGGTCGGCGAGGGCTCCGTCGACGCTCGTGTAGACCTCGTCAAGCAGCCCGGAGTCGTCACGCAGGTCGGCCGGCACACGCTCGTCGATCCAACCCAGGAGGGTGCTCGTCGCGCGCAGGTGGGCCAGGCGGTGGGCCGTCTCGGAGGCACCAGACGCGTCGAGTTCCTCGAGGACCCGGGTGATCGAGGCCGACTCCCCGGCGAGCCCCGCACAGAAGCCCTCGGGAACCCCCGACCGCAGCACCGTGGTCGTGGTCCGGGGCGCTGCCGTCGTCGGCGGAATGGGTGGCACCGTCGTGGTCGACGTCGTGGTCGACGTCGTGGTCGTGGTCGACGTCGTGGTCGACGTCGTGGTCGTGGTCGACGTCGTGGTCGACGTCGTGGTCGACGTCCCGGACGTCGCCCCACGGGGAGACTCTGTCGCGGCGCACGCCCCGACGATCAGGAGGGCGAGCGCGACCGACAACCAACGATCCGCGGGGCCCACGTCAGCTCCCGGTCAGGAGCTTCCGGATGAAGTCGCGGATCTCCTTGGGGAGCGTCGAAGGGGGTGGTGTCGTCGAGGGGCGGACCGCCGACCGGGGGTCGAGGCCGGCCAGCATCAGGGCAACTTCGTACGGGCACTCGTCAAGCAGGAACACGCTCACCGCCTCGGCCGCTTCGGCCATGGCTTCGTGGCGCTCGATCAACGCGGCGTTGATCGCCGCCATCGCCGCGCGTGCATCAGACTCGCCCTCCGACTGGTTCATGTGCGGCATCGTCGCCTCTCGCCAGAGTGTCGCAAGGCGCTCCGCCGAGCCGACGACGCCCACGGGTGCCCGTTCGAGCAACCAGCCGGCGAGGAGCGACATCGCCGAGGCCGCCTCCACGTACACCTGGGGATCATCCGGACCGAGACCCGACCGGAGATCGGCCAGACGGCTGCCCTCCCGCTGCAGGTGCCCAGCCAGGTCCGGGCAGAAGGCCTCGGAAACGGTCGTCGGAACGGCAACCTCGGTGGTCGTCGGAACGGTGACCTCGGTGGTCGTCGATTCGGGATCCCCGGATCCACCGGACGGCTGCGTGGTCGACGGCGGCTGCGTGGTCGACGGCGGCTGCGTGGTCGAGAGCACCGTCCAGGACGGGTCGATGGTCGGTCGTTCCGGCCCAGCATCACTCCCGCAGGCACCGACAGGCACGGCGATGGCCAGCAGGACTGCAACCGTGCGGAGCCGCATCCGTCAGCCCTCGTGGGTGAAGCCGGCGCCGAAGCCGCCGAACAGGTCGAAGACGATCGTCGACTCTTGGCCGCACTGGTCAGCCACGTGGACACGGAGACGGTTGGTCGCTGCAGGGAGGTCCACGGCGTTCATGTTCTCCAATCCTGCCCCGATCCGACTGATCGCAGCGAGCAGGGCGGTGTCCCGAGCCTCGGGGCCGTCGCCCTCCATGCCCGCCACCGCATCGGCGAACGCCTCGGCGGTGACGATGACGGCGTCGTGGACGAGGACCGCGGCACCACGGAGGTCGTCTGGGACGTTCGTGGCGAGCCAGGCGAACACGCCCTCGGTGACGTCGAACAGCGATGCGTAGGCGACCGGGTCCTCCGAATCCCCCTCGAGCCCCCCCTGGCCCATCACCAAGCGCAGCACATCGTCGACGACGTCGAGATAGCCGTCGCAGAACGGCGTCAGGAGGCCTGCGCCCTCGAGCGAACAGCGAATCAGGTTGGCCATGAGGGGGGTATCGACCAACAACGCATTCATCGCAGACCCGTCGACGGTGACGCCACCGGGACGGGAGAACTGGGTGACGAGGATCGGGGCCAGGTGGTCGGCAGTGACCCCCTCGAGGACACAGTCCGGATCCACGGTCGGCGCTCCGGGATCGTTCGCCATGCTGTAGGCGAGCCCGGTCCGGAACACGTCCACGACGACCCCGCAAGCCACGAGGGCCTCGACGGTCATCTCTGCCTGATGCGGCTTTGGCCCCTGTGTCGAGATCGACAGGACGACCTCGGGCCCGCTGGCTTCGAGGAGTGCCTGGGCCACGCAGCCCAGGTCGGCGACGGCCAGGTCCTCCAGCACACCGTCGGCGCCGGCATCGGCGACAAACCGGTCGCGGACCTCGTCGAAGCCCACGATGGTCGTGGTCGGCGCAAGGGTCGCCGTCGGGACGGTCGCACCGTCCGACTCCGGGGCGGCGCAGGCGCCGGCCACCAGGACGAGCAGGGTGACCATCACGATCGTCGGCGCGACGGCGCGGGTGGGTAGGCACACGATGGGAATGCCGATTCGCCGGTTCAGGCGTCGGCGAGCCCGAACGCCTTGTGGAGGGCCGTGACGGCCTCCTCCACCTGGCCTTCGGCGACTACACAGCTCACGCGGATCGCCGACGTGGAGATCATCTGGATGTTGACGCCCGTGCCAGAGAGGGTCTCGAACATTGTCGCCGCAACGCCCGGGTTCGAGCGCATACCCGCACCGACGATGCTCACCCGGGCGATCGCCGCATCGGCATCAACCCCAGCAGCCCCGATCTCGGCGACCAACTTCCGTGTCTCCTCCATCGTCCGGTCGAGGTCACCCTTCGGCACCGTGAACGAGATGTCGGTAACGCCCCGGTCCGAGACGTTCTGCACGATGAGGTCGACGTTCACGTCGAGATCGGCGAGCGCACGGAAGAGCGTCGCTGCCACACCGGTGCGGTCGGGCACCCCTGCGATCGTCATCTTGGCCTCCGAGGTGTCGTGCGTGACCGCTGAGACGATGGCCTGTTCCATGTTTGGCTCCTCCTCGTCGACCCACGTTCCCTCCTGCCAGGTGAACGCTGATCGGACATGTAGGCGCACCCCGTGGGTGCGCGCGTATTCGACAGACCGCATCGACGGCTTCGGGCAGCCGGAGGCGGTCATCTCCAGCAACTCCTCGAACGACACCGACGCCATCCGCCTGGCCGTCGGGACCAACCGGGGATCGGTGGTGAACACCCCGGTCACGTCCGTATAGAGCTCGCAGACGGCGGCCCCGAGCGCATGGGCGAGTGCCACGGCGGTCGTGTCGGAGCCCCCCCGGCCGAGGAAAGTGACGTCGTTCTCCGTCGACACGCCCTGGGAGCCGCCCACCACGGCGACACGCCCGGCGTCGACGGTGGCACGCACCCGGTCAGGTCGGACCTCGAGGATCCTGGCGTTGCCGTGGGTGGCGTCGGTCAGGAATCCGGCCTGGCTGCCCGTGAAGGAGTCAGCCGGAACGTCCAGGTCGTGGAGTGCCATGCACATGAGCGCCATCGACTTGCGCTCACCCGCCGTGATGAGCATGTCCATCTCGCGGCCGGGATGCGTGGCGGAAACCTCCGACGCCAGGCGCAGCAGGTCGTCGGTCTCGTTGCCCATGGCCGAGACGACGAGGACGACGTCGTCACCGTGGCGCTTCGTGCGCGCGACGTGGTCCGCGACGGCCCGGATGCGGTCGGGGTCGCCGACCGCGGTACCACCAAACTTCTGGACGATCAGTGCCACGAGCAACCACGCTACCTGCGCTGCCCGGCGGGACTGTTGCAGGTTTCGGGCATTGCGGCGCCGAGGGGCCCCGTTGTTAGGGTGCCGCCCCATGGCCTTGAAGACCAGGCGGGCCGCGCGGCCCCCCGCCTCCATCCATCGCTACTCACCCCGCACCAGGCTGCTAGCCGGCATCCTCGCCGTCGTGATGCTCGGCAGTCTCGTGACGGTGGGCATCGCCAGCCTCGCCGACCGCGGAGGCAGTGGCGGCGGCAACGAAGCCGTGGTGCCGAACCCCTGCCCGGCCCTCGACAAGTCCGACGGCCCCCAATACGACTTCACCGCCCGTCCCATCTACTGCTTGGCGAGCGGGGTCGCCTACACGGCGGTGTTCGACACCAGCGAGGGCGAGATCCGGTTCACTCTCGACCGGGCCCGGATGCCGGAGACCACCAACAACTTCGTGGCCCTCGCCCGCTACGGCTACTACGACAACACCCTCCTGTTCCGGATCGACCCGAGCATCGGCATCATCCAGGGGGGCTCGCCGACCACCAACGACTGGTCCGACCCGGGACCCGGCTACACCATTGCGGACGAGGGCGGAGTCTTTAGGCGCACTGCTGACGGAGGCGCCACCGGTCCGTTCTCCTACGAGTCCGGCCAACTGGTGATGGCCCGTTCACCGGGACTGAACAGCTCGGGCGCCCAATTCTTCCTCACGACCACGGAGAGTGTGTCCCTCCTCGACAGCCAGGGCAGCTACCTGCTGTTCGGCGCCACCGACAATGCCGGCCAGAGCGTCCTCGACGCCATGATGGACCTCTACGTCGTGGACCCCGAGTCGCCCTATGGCGGCGGCCCGAGCCACGAGATCATCGTCCACTCGGTCTCTATCGTCGAGGGCTGACCGGCCCTCCCCACCCGGTCGGCCACCTACCCTCGCGGCGTGCCCACCGAGCCACCCACCACCACCTGGCTCTTCCCGCCGGCGAGTACGGCCGATGGACACGGGGTCGTCGGCATCGGCGCCGACCTCGACCCGGGCACACTCCTGACGGCCTACCGGTCCGGGCTGTTCCCCATGCCCGTCGAGCAGGACGGTGCCGTCGCCTGGTGGTCCCCGGACCCCCGGGGCGTGCTCCTCCCCTCCGACCTCCGGGTGAGTCGGTCGTTGCGGCGCTCCTGTCGGCGCTTCGAGGTCCGGTTCGACACCGCCTTCGCCGAGGTCCTCGAGGCATGTGCCGACCCCGACCGGCCATACCGCTGGATCGACGTCCAGATGGCCGAGGCCTACACCGAGCTCCACCGCCTTGGCTGGGCACACTCCGTCGAGGCCTGGGACGACGAAGGCCTCGCCGGCGGCCTCTACGGCGTGTCCCTCGGTGGCCTGTTCGCCGGGGAGTCGATGTTCCACCGACGCACGGACGCCTCGAAGGTGGCGTTGATCGGGCTGGTCGAACTGCTCGGCACGGGCGGCGACCGGCTCGTCGACGTCCAGTGGGCCACCGCGCACCTCGCCGGCCTCGGAGCATCCGAGATCACACGCGACGACTACCTCGACCGGCTCCCCGGATTGGCAGGAGCCGTCGGCCCGAACTGGGTGGACCCGGCGCAAGGAGTGGCTAGCTGACCGACTGTCGCAAGGGGAGGCGGGAGTCGGCCCACCAGCGACCAGAGAAGCGCCAGGTCGGGACATCGGCCTGACGGGTCGCCACGGGGTCGGGCCAGAGCTCGCGGTACGCAGCGAGGATGGCCTGGAGCTCGGCTCCGGAGGCCCCCGGAGCCTCGATCCGGGTCGTGGTGTCGAACTCTTCGACGACCAAGAGTCGTGCGGTGGCGCCTTCCGGCGTGGAGGAATCCATCGTGGCCTACAGCGGTACGTTGCCGTGCTTGCGCTGGGGAAGTTCCGCGCGCTTGCCGGCCAGCATCTCGAGGCCGGCGACCAACCGGACGCGGGTCTCGGACGGAGCGATCACGTCGTCAACGAAGCCGTGTTCCGCCGACACGTAGGGGTTGGCGTAGCGCTCGGCGTACTCCTCGACGAGTTCGCCCCGGCGGGCGACCGGATCGGCGGCGTCGGCCAACTCGCGTCGGTACAGGATCTCGACGGCGCCCTGTGGGCCCATGACGGCCAGCTCGGCCGACGGCCAGGCCAGCGACAGGTCGGAGCCGACCGACTTGGAGTCCATGACGACGTAGGCGCCGCCGTAGGCCTTCCGGGTGATGACCTGGATGCGCGGCACCGTGGCCTCGCAGTAGGCGTAGAGCAACTTGGCACCGTGGCGGATGATGCCTCCGTACTCCTGGTCGACGCCGGGCAGGAAGCCGGGCACGTCAACGAACGTGATGAGCGGGAGGTTGAAGGCGTCGCAGGTGCGGACGAACCGGGCGGCCTTCTCGGAGGCCTGGATGTCGAGCACCCCGGCGAGCATCATGGGCTGGTTGCCGACCACTCCGACCGACCGGCCATTGAGGCGGGCGAAGCCGCACACGATGTTCCCGGCCCAGGCCGCGTGGTACTCCATGAACTCGCCCTCGTCGACGACGGCGGTGATGACCTGGCGCATGTCGTAGGGCACGTTGGCGCTGTCGGGCATGAGGTCGTCGAGCTCGGGGCACAGGCGGTCGACGGGGTCGTCGCAGGCGACGGTGGGTGGCATGTCGATGTTGTTCGACGGCAGGTACGACAGCAGTGCCTTGACGTCGTCGAGGACCTGATGCTCGTCCTCCGCCACGAACGAGGCCACGCCTGACTTCGTGGAATGGCTACCGGCGCCGCCGAGTTCCTCGAGGGAGACCTCCTCGCCGGTCACCGTCCGGACGACGTCCGGGCCGGTGATGAACATGTGCGACTTCTCACGGACCATGAAGATGAAGTCGGTCATGGCCGGGCTGTACACGGCGCCGCCGGCACAGGGTCCGAGGATCACGCTGATCTGTGGAATCACGCCCGAGGACTGCACGTTGCGGTAGAAGATGCCGCCGTAGCCGTCAAGGCTGACGACTCCCTCCTGGATGCGGGCGCCGGCGCCGTCGTTGAGGCCAATCATCGGGGCGCCAACCGAGTGGGCCAGGTCCATCACCTTGTGGAGCTTCTTGGCGAAGGCCTCCCCGAGAGCGCCGCCGAAGACCGTGAAGTCCTGGGCGAACATGAAGACCCGACGGCCGTCGATGGTCCCCCAGCCGGTGATGACGCCATCGGTGTAGGGGCGCTCCTCGATGCCGCTGTCGTGGGCCCGGTGGCGGACCAGCAGGTCGAGTTCATGGAACGAGCCCTCGTCGAGCAGGTAGTCGATGCGCTCGCGGGCGAGCAACTTGCCCTTGGAGTGCTGTCGTTCGACCGCCCGTTCGGAGCCCGCGTGAAGGGCCTCTTCCCGCCTCTTGCGGAGGTCGTCGAGCCGGTCGCTCATGGAATGCTGCGCCATTGGGGGCACAGGGTAGCGACCGGAGGCGGTCCGGCCGTAGCGAGACGCCCGGGTCAGGCCCGCTGGGCCGCCAGCCGGTCGGCACGCTCGGCGAGGCGCGGGCCCTCGAGCCTCCGGCACATCTCGGCGAAATGGGGCCGGGGGCCGTTCCAGCAGAGGTCGTCGACGTCGTCCATGACCGGGGCATCGAGGTCGAGCGTGGCCAGGCGCCGGTAGAGGCCGGCGTCGTCGCGCCCTTCGGCAAGCGCCGCCGCCAGGCGGGCGGCACTGCGCACGGTCACGTCCCAGTCGTCGGCGTCGTCCGGAATCTCCTCGAGGTGCAGGTAGCGGGCCAGCACGGTTGACGATGACTTCGCCCCCCACCCGGGCAGCCCGGGGATGCCGTCGGCGGTGTCGCCCACCAGTGCCAGGTAGTCGGGAATCGACTCGGGCCTAACGCCGAAGCGGTCGATGATGCCGTCCCGGTCGTAGACCACGCCCTTGCGCCGGTCGAACTGCACGATGCGGAGCCCGTCGTCGACGACCTGGGCGAGGTCCTTGTCGGGGGTGCAGATGAGGATGCGGTCCACCCGGGGGTCCTCAGCGGCCTTCACCGCCGCTGCGCCCATGGCGTCGTCGGCCTCGTGCTCGACCATGGCGAAGACCCGGAAGCCTGCCGCCGTGAGTGCCGCCTCGAGCAGCGGGAATTGGGAGAAGAGCTCCGGCGGCACGCCCTCGCCGGTCTTGTAGCCCTCGAACATCTCGTTGCGGAAAGACTCGACCACCTGGTCGGTGGCGATGCCGACGTGGGTGGCGCCCTCCTCGAGCATTCCGAGGATCGAGCCGACGACCGCCCGCGTGGCCGCCACCTCGACGCCGTCGGCCGTCACGTGCGATGGCACCGCGAAGTGGTGGCGGAACAACTCGTACGTTCCGTCGACGACGTGAACCTCCACGCTGCGCCTCCTGGCTTCCGGACGATCTCGGACGTGTCGCCCCGCGCTAGCGCGGTTCCTCGACCAGTTCGATGAGGGTGCCGAAGGAGCCCCTCGGATGGACAAAGGCAACCGTCGTGCCCCGGGATCCGGGCCGGGGCGCCTCATCGATGGCCCGTCCACCGGCGGCCACGATGGCGGCGAGTGCCTCGGCGCAGTCGTCGACCCGGTAGCCGACGTGGTGGATGCCTTCACCGCGCTTGACGAGGAACTGGCTGATCGGCGAGTCGGTTCGGGTCCCGGTGGTGAGTTGGAGGTAGGACTCGCCCACCCGCACCATGGCCTCCTCGACGCCATCCTGTTCGACGACCTCCCTGTGGCAGACCTCGGCACCAAAGGCCCGGGCGTGGTAGTCGATCGCCGCCTCGAGGTCGTGTACGGCGATGGCGACGTGGTCGATCTGGGTCAGCAGCATGCGGGGTCCTGGATCACTGGGGGTATGGCTGGCGGGCGGATTGCCCGCTCCCATCGTGGCACGTCAGGACGGACTGACGGCCCCTGCGCCCTGACCTGTGGAAAACCTGCCTGACTTGTAATGATCTCGTAAATGTTGTAATGTGATCGCAACATGTTGGGAAGACCCCTCCACCCAACTAAGGGAAGCGCCCTCCGAAGGTTGCCGGTAGCGCCCGCAACCGGCCCCGGGGGGCGTTTCCTATTTTTCCCAGTTTCTTCTCAATCGCCTCCGAGCTTGCGTCGGCCCTCGAGCGCCCGCCCCAACGTCAGTTCATCGGCGTACTCAAGGTCACCGCCCACCGGCAGGCCACTGGCAATCTTGGTGACCTCCACCCCCAGCGGCTCCAGCAGCCGCGCCAGGTACATGGCGGTGGCTTCGCCCTCGATGTTGGGGTTCGTCGCCAGGATCACCTCGCCCACCTCCTCGTCTCCGAGTCGAGCGAGGAGTTCCCTGATGCGGAGCTGCTCCGGACCGACCCCATCGATGGGGCTGATCGAACCGCCGAGTACGTGGTAGCAACCCCGGAACTCGGCCGTGCGCTCCAGCGCCACCACGTCACGCGGGTCCTCGACGACGCACAGCACCGAGGCTTCCCGCCGCGCATCCGCACAGATGCCGCAGAGGTCGTCCTCGGCGATGTTGAAGCACCGACTGCAGAACCTCACCCGGGAACGCATCTCGACGATGGCCGTCGTCAGCCGCTCGACGTCGACGGGGTCGGACTCGAGGATGTGGAAGGCGAGGCGCTGCGCCGAACGGGGGCCGATCCCCGGCAGGCGACCCAGTTCGTCAATGACCTGCTGGACGGCGTCGGCGTACACGGTGGACGGGATCCCGGTCGGATCAGTCGGACTCGACGACGCTCACACCGGGGAACGCCTCGGTGATGCGTTCGACGGCGGAGCCGGCGACTGCGTCGGCATCGACCAGGTCGTCGGGATTGATGGACTCGTCGTCCTCGTCCTCCGGAGGTGCCGCAGCGGCAGGCTTCGCGGCACCCGGTCGCGGAGGTGGACGGGTCGCCCCCTCGTCGACCACCAGGCGAACCGGGACGGCCACGCCGAACTGCTCGGCAAGGGCGCCCTCGACCTCGCCGATCAACTCGGTACACCTCATCAGGTGCGGCTTGTTCGGGAGGGCCAGGACCGCCACGCCGTCGACGACCTCGGTGAACCGTCCGATGCCGAACCTGGCCTTCGCCTTCTTGCTGACGCGCCCGAGAACCTCGTCGCCCCAGGCAAGGGCCAGTGCGTCACAGTCGGGGAGGTCGCTCGCTGCTGCCTGAGCAGGCACCGCATCCGGTGCCGCCTCGGCAACAGGCTCGGCAACAGGCTCGGCAACAGGCTCGGCAACAGGCTCGGGCCCCCGGCTGGAGGCGAGGGTCTCGCGGGCCTTCGCCGCCGGTCCCCTCCAGGAACGCTTCGGCGGCACCGGTGGCGGCGTGGCAGCGGGTACGGCGACCGGGCGGCCCTCGGCCAGGGCGTGTTCGAGCTGCTCGATTCGTCGAACCAGGTCTTCGAGGGTCGATGCATCGACGGGCGGCGAACCGGGTGTGCTGCCAGTCGACGTCGCCAACCGGACCAGGGCGACCTCGAGGTCCACCCGAGGATCGGGCGCCCGGCGCATGTCGACCAGGGCGGTGCCGAGCACCTCGAGTGCCCTCGTGATCGTGGCCGGGGAAAGGGACTCCGCGAACGACTCGGCTCGGGACCGGTCGTCGTCGGAGAGTTGGTCGGGCGGCACGCCCATGCGGACGAGGAAGGCATCGCGCAGTGCCGACAGCAGTGCCTCACCAAGGACCCGGGGCTCCCGTCCACGCGAGACACCCGTGGCGATCGCCCCCAGTGCTGCTGCTGCGTCCGAGTCGGCGATGGCGGCAAGCAGTTCGGCGGTCGTGGTGTCGTCGGGAACGGCCCCACCCGCCACAGCCCGGTCGAGGGCAGAGAGCGCGTCGCGTGCCGAGCCGCGACCGGCCCGCACCGCATGTGCCTGACCCTCCTCGTCCACGTCGAGGCCGGCGTCGGTGACCACGTCGGCAATCAGCGATGCGATCTCACCGGCCGACAGCAGGCCCAGCTCGAGGTGCTGGGACCGGCTACGGATGGTCTCGACGACCTTGTGGGGTTCGGTGGTTGCGAGCACGAACACGACGTGGCCGGGCGGTTCCTCGAGCGTCTTGAGCAGGGCGTTCTCGGCCCCCGGGGTGAGCATGTGGACCTCGTCAAGGAGGTACACCTTCGTCCGGCCCGGCGTGCCGAGGGCGACCTTGGCAAGGAGGTCGCGGATGTCATCGACCTTGTTGTTGGATGCGGCGTCGAGCTCGTGCAGATCGAAGGACCGGCCGGCGTCGATGGCTATGCACGACTCGCACCCGCAGCAGGGCTCGCCATCGGCCAGCGCCGTGCAGTTGAGTGCCTTGGCGAGGATCCGGGCGGCGGTGGTCTTGCCGGTGCCCCGGGGCCCGCTCAGGAGGTAGGCGTGATGGACGCGGTCCTCGCTCACGGCGTTGCGGAGCGCAGCGACGACGTGGTCCTGCCCCCGGATCTCGTCGAACCGGCGCGGTCGGTAGCGGCGGTAGAGGGCCGTGTACTCCATACACCGCTCACCCTACAGCGGCCCTGCGACACGCCCGGGGGCGTGCCGCGGGCCACCGCACGGCGGAGGGAGTGGGATTCGAACCCACGGTGACCAAGGGCCACACACGCTTTCCAAGCGTGCCGATTCGTCCGCTCTCGCATCCCTCCGGGGAACCGCCCGAGGCGGAATCCGGGGGCAAGGCTAGCGGCCGCCTTTCCAACGGGCGCAGGGTCTGGCGGCTGTGGGTATCGTTTCGATACACACCCGCCTTCGAGTGTGGCGGTCGGGTCCTGTGCGACCGGGGCCCGTGAACCGGGTCAGGGCCGGAAGGCAGCAGCTCTCAGCGGAACCCCCGGGGTGCCGCAGATCGCCTGGCCGCCACGCTCGAAGGCGGGTGTGGCGCGTCCCGCACCTATCGTCGCCGTCATGGACGACGAAGCCCTCATGGACCTCGCCCTCGACGAGGCCCGCCTGGCGGCTGCCGACGGCGAGGTCCCAATCGGTGCGGTGGTCGTCGTCGACGGCGAAGTCGTCGCCCGACGCCACAACGAGCGGGAGGCCACCGGCGACCCCACGGCCCACGCCGAGGTTCTGGCACTCCGAGACGCCGCAGAGGCCTTCGGCTCGTGGCGGCTCGAAGGAGCCACGCTCGTGGTCACGCTCGAGCCCTGCCCGATGTGCGCCGGTGCCGCATGGGCGGCGCGAATCGGACGGGTCGTGTACGGCGGGGCAAACCTCGACGCCGGGGCGCTGGGTTCCCTCTACCACCTGGGGACCGACCCCCGCCTGAACCATGAGTTTCCCGTAACCCACGGCGTGCGCGAGGAGGAATGCCTCGACCTCCTGGTGGACTTCTTCGCCGATCGCCGCTGACCAGGTTCCGAACACCGTTGGCCGGATTCCGGCCGCTGGCTAGCCTCATCGGTGGAAGGTTGCCAGAGCGGACGAATGGGGCGGCCTCGAAAGCCGTTGTGGCCTCCGGGTCACCATGGGTTCAAATCCCATACCTTCCGCCACGTCGATGACCCCGGCGGTTCCCAGGAACCACGCCGGGGTCATCACGCGTCAGGGACCGAATCCCGAACGTGCGCTCAGTCGGCCTGGTAAGCGGTCGCCTTCGGCTTGACGGGGCGAGCGAACCACAGCGGTCGACGCAGGCCGTCGGGGCCGGGACCGGGACGCGTCTTGGCCAGCCACTCCTCGAACACGGCGTGTGAGGCCTCGGTGTCGACCACGACGTCGCCGTAGGCGTCGCCGAGCTGTGCCGGGCCGACCGTCACCCGCTGCAACCAGCAATGCATGCCGCTGACCGGGTCGGGCTGCACGGGGAAGGTCAGGTTCTGGTGGACGCCCGTGTCGGACCACCAGATGCGGCCGGTGTCCGGCTCGTCGCTGTCGTACGGCTGGTTGCCGTGCTCGCGGCGCAGGCGCCAGCGGCCGTCGGACTCCCGCTCGACCGACGCCTTTCCGGCACCCCAGGAGCGGGCCTTGTCCTCGTCGAGGCGCCAACGGCCCATGTGGTGGCTGGCCGCCACGACACCGGGTCGAATGCCCTCGGTGCGCCATGCGGCGATCACGAAGTGTCCGATCCGGGTGGTGATCCGGACGAGCCCGTTCTCCTCGATGCCGAGTTCCTCGGCGTCGCTGGGATGGACCCACAGCGGGTGGCGGTGGCTGATCTCGTTGAGCCACTCGGAGTTGGCCGAGCGTGTGTGGATCAGCGTCGGGATCCGGAAGGTGGGGACGAGGATCCGCTCGCCGGCAGCGAAGTCCAGGTCCTCCCAGTGGACGTGGCTCCTGATGAACGTCGGCGTGGCGTACTCGGGCCAGCCCCAGTCGCGCATCGTCTCCGAGAAGAGCTCGAGCTTCTTGGACGGCGTCGGGAAACCGAATTTGGCCTCACCGGCGATGTCGACCGCCGGCGAGCCATCGCCGATGAAGGGCATGTGGCCGTTGATCTCGTCGAGCGAGCCATACGAGCCGGCGGTCCCGGGCCTGCGGTAGACACCCTGGGCGTCCTTCTCGGTGCCGACCAGGTCGGCGTCGGCGACGTCGCGCTCGTAGACCCGGTACTGGTCGCCGGGCAGGGCGAAGGCGCCTTTGCGGCGCATGTACTCGAGCGGGGTGAGGCCCTCGGCCTCGGCCGCCTCGGGGAGGCCGGGGACCGAGCCCTCGAAGAGCATCGTGTAGTACTCGTCGAGCGTGAGCGGCGTGCCGGGGTTCTCCCGACTCTCGAACTGCCGGCGGATTCCGAGCGAGCCGTCGGGGTCGATGCGCCACGACAGGTCGATCCAGAACTCCTGCTCCTCCCACACCTCGCCGGGGTTGGCCTCGTGGGTGCGGTCGAACGACTCGCCCTCGAGTTCGCCGTGGCGGCGCAGCACCGGCTGGCGGAAGCCGATCCACATGCCGTTGTGGGTCTCGAAGCTGCCGACGTCGTGGCGTTCGGAGGCCACGCCCATGGGCAGCACGTAGTCGGCGTACCACGCCGACTCGTTCCAGGTCGGGGTGAGTGCCACGTGGCAGCCCACCTTCTCGGGGTCGGCAAGCACCTCCAGCCACGTGAAGCCATCGGGGTTGGTCCAGAGCGGGTTGTAGACCCGGGTGAAGTAGGTGTCGAGCTTCCCCCGACCGGACTTGAGGAAGTGCGGCAGCAGGATCGACAACTCGTGGTGGGTCAGCGGGTACTCGGCGGGCCAGGTCAGGTCGTTCCACTCGCCCTGCGGCTCGGGGTGGATCGGGGTGACCGGGATGAACTTGTTCCAGCCGTTGGCGTTGGTGCCGCCCTCGGTACCGACGCTTCCGGTGAGGACGGTGACGAACCAGAGGCAGCGTGACACCTGCCAGCCCCCCTCGTTGCCGGCCGACGCCGCCCGCCACGTGTGGCCGGCAAAGCCGCCGAGGCCCTCGCCGACCACCCGGGCGACCTCGCGGATGCGGTCCTCGTCGATGCCGCACACCCGGGCCGCCTCGGCCGGCGTGTACTCGGCGTAGTGGTCGAGAAGGGCGGGACCGACGTTGTCGAACACCGGATCGAGGTCGGGGCGAGTCTCGGCGAGGAACGTCTGCCAGTTGACCCAGCGTTCGACGAAGGCCCGGTCCCAGGTGTCGTTCTCGATGAGCAGTCGGGCGATGGCAAGCAGCAGGAACGCCTCGGTGCCCGGCCATGCCGAGAACCAGTGGTCGGCCTGCGATGCCGTGTTCGACAGCCGCGGGTCGATGCAGACGATCGTGGCGCCGTTCTCCTTCCCCTCGAGGATCCGCTGGGCGTGCGGGTTGAAGTAGTGCCCGGCCTCGAGGTGCGAGGAGATGAGGAAGATGACCCTGGCATTGGCGAAGTCTGGCGACGGCCGGTCGAAGCCCATCCAGGTGGCGAAGCCGACCCGAGCGCCGCTGGAGCAGATGTTGGTGTGGCTGTTGTGGCCGTCGATCCCCCAGGCGTGCAGGACCCGCTCCATGTAGCTGTCGTCGCCCATCCGGCCCACGTGGTACATGACCTCGTGCCTCCGGTCCTCCCGGAAGGCCCGTCCGATGCGCTCGCCGATCTCGTCCAGGGCCTGGTCCCAGGTGATGCGCTCCCAGAGACCCTCGCCGCGATCGCCGACCCGCTTCATGGGGTGGAGGATCCGCTCGGGATCCTCGACCTGATTGAGCGTGGCCGGACCCTTGGCGCAGTTGCGGCCCCGGCTGGCGGGATGGACGGGATTGCCCTCGAACTTGGCGATCTTCCCGGTGTCCTTGTCCACGTAGGCCAGGAGTCCGCAGTTGGCCTCGCAGTTGAAGCAGGTGGTCGGCACCAGGCGGAACCGGCGCTCGACCCTGCGGGGCCAGGCCTTGGCGTCGAGGGCCCGATGGTCGTCCCAGTTCTCCTCGGGCGGGTAGGCGTTCAACACGACGGCAACTCCTTCACGACAGCGGCACCGACTGGCCGGCCCGCACGTAGGCGTCCTCGTAGGCGAACAGGCCGACAAGGGCGCAGAGGCCCCCGAGGGCCGACGGCACGGGGCCGAACGCCTCGAGCAGGAGGACGGGCGGGGTCAGCAGCAGCCACACCAGGAAGCGGGACCGCTGCGCCCCCCGGGTCAGGTCGGCGAGCGCCATCGTGACGTGCCGCGAGTGGCGGCGCCGGACTTCGATGGCCACGAGTCCGATGTTGGCGACGACACCGATCGCCAACATCACCTTCACCGCTCCGGTCTCGGGCACTTCCATGAACAGGTCCATGACGAGGGTCGCAGATCCGCCGGCGACCATCGCCTGCGCAAGGAGGACGGGGAGCAGCAGGCGTTCCTGCCAGAGGTCGCGGCCCTCACACTGGAAGAACAGGAAGGCCGTGTAGCCGGCGGTACCGAGGGCCAGCAGCACCGTGGGGGCCACGAGGAGGAGCAGGACCCCGCCGGCATCCGCCAGGCCGGCGATCCACCAGGCGGCGAGGCACGCGGCGAAGCCGGCCAGGACATAGGCACCCTTGACCAGCCACGACGTGCGGTTGCCTCGGGTGAGGAGGTAGTGGAAGCGTCGAGGCTGCTTGAGGTCGCCCACCAGCAGGGCGCCGGTGAGGACGAGAAAGGCCCCGGCGACCATCGGTGGCACGACGCCGACGGCGGCCTGTTCAGAGCCGTGGCCGAGCATCACCAGCAGCGATGCGACCAGCATCACACCGGCGGCGATCGCCTTGGTGACCAGGTAGCCGGAAACCATCGAACCCCAGGTGGGCTTGTGCTGGGTGGTGTAGACGGTGCGGGCCATGTCGGCTCCGTCGTCACGCGAGGGCGCTGCGGTGAGAGCCACGGGGGTCGGCGTGGAGTGCGCCGGGGTGGTGTCGGCCCAGATGAGGCCATCGGCAGCGATGGCCGAGGCCAACGGGTCGAGCGTCGAGGGATCTGCGCCCTTGTAGACCACCTTGGGGAGGGTCTTCTGCTCAGGCGTCCGCACCTTGCCCTCGCCGCTGGCGAAGAGGCGGGAGATCTCGGAGTCGGGGTCGTCGAGATCGCCGACCCGGATTGCCTGGGTCGGGCAGACGATCACGCACGACGGCTCGAGCCCCTCCTCGATCCGGTGGTTGCAGAAGTTGCACTTGTGGGCCGTGGAGGTGGCGGGGTTGATGTAGATGGCGTCGTACGGACAGGCGTTGATGCACGCCTTGCAGCCGATGCAGTTGTCGTCGTCGAAGTCCACCACGCCGTTGTCGGCACGAAACAGCGCCGAGGTCGGGCAGATGGCCATGCACGGCGCGTCGTCGCAGTGGTTGCACCGCATGACCGAGAAGTGCCGGTCCGTGTCGGGGAAGACACCGGTCTCGACGTACTTGACCCAGGTGCGGTTGACGCCGAGCGGCACGTCGTGCTCGCTCTTGCACGCCACGGTGCAGGCATGGCAGCCAATACAGCTGCCCGAGTCGAGCACAAAGCCCAGACGGGTCATGGATTCAGGCGGCCTATCCGGACTCGCGACATCTGGGGTCCGGCTACCTGGAGGCCCTGGGCTGGATGCCGCTGCAGAGGAGATCCAGCAGGTGGTCGAAGGTGTCGTCCGTGTCGTGCGGCTGCGGAAAGCCGTCGCCCGACTCGAGGTGGGCGAAGCCGTGGAAGGCCGCCCGCATTGTCCGTGCGACGTGAACCTGCTCGTCGTCGGAGAGTTCGTAGGCGGCCAGGGACCGACCGAGGACGGCGACGACCTTGTCGACGGCCCCCTCGAGTTCGGCGTCGCCGGCACAGGGATAGCGGTCTGTTGCGGCATAGAGACCGGGATGGTCGCGGACCATCTCCCGCCATGCGCTTCCGACGGCCCGTACCGCCTCGTCGCCCGCGACACCGACGGCGGCGGCAGCGAGACGGTCGGCAAGGATCTCGCGGCCACGCAGGCCGAGGAGTCGGATCATGGCGTCGAAACTGTCGACGTGCCGGTAGAGGGCAGGTTGGCGCACGCCCAGTTCGTTGGCGACACGGGTGAGGGTCACTGCATCGAGGCCCTCACTGTCAGCCAGGGTTGCTGCCGTCGCGACCACCCGGTCCGTGTCGAGGGTGCGTCGGCTCATGCCCTCACCATAGTGTTAGCACCCCTCGCACTCTAGTTAGACCGCATTGTTTCATGGCCCGGATCACCAGACGACGAGCGCCGCGCCGACTGCCACCGCCAGCGCTCCGCCCAGAGCCCTCGGACCCAGCGCCTCCCGGGCCAGGAGCACGCCGAGCACGACCGACATCTGCCGCAGACCCGCCACCTGGCCCGCCTGCGCCTGTTTGAAGGCCAACAACACGAGGGCGTAGGCGGTGCCCTGCCCGACGCCGATCAGGACCCCGGGCCGCAACGAGGCCCGGATCCTCTCCACCCCCGGCTGACGCACCGCAAAGACGACCAGGGAGCTCAGGATCATGATCACCGAGAGGTATCCGAGTACGCCGGTGAGGTCGACCGACCGGGCGTCGATGAGCGAGTAGCCGACCGTGCCGAGTCCGGTCAGCAGCGCCATGGCGACGGCACGACCTTCCCGGAGTCGGGCTCCCAGGCCCGCCACGAGGAGGATCCCCACCGTCAGGACCACCAGTCCCACCGACGTGGCGATCGACGGTGTCTCACCGAGCAGCCACCATCCGCCCAACCCGATCAGCAGCGGAGCCGTCCCGCGGGCGATCGGATAGGTGACGCTGAGGCTGCCGTCGCGGTAGGCCGACCCGAGGAAGCCGAGGTAGACGGCCTGCGCAGCGGCGCTGGCGAACACCCAACCCAACACCTCGACCGGCGGATCGACGACCACCATGGGCAGGAGGACCACCCCGACCCAGAGGTATGAGGTGGCGATCACAACCGCCGGGTCGTCCATCCGGTGGAGGCGGGCATTCCAGCCCGCATGGATCACCGTCGAGGCCAGCACCAGCAGGACGGCCTCGAGCGGCACCCGACCTCCCTCAGCCCCGGCGTGCGCTGGCCAGGAGGCCGGCTATCACCACGACGTCCACGATGTCGGAGGACGAACAACCGCGGGACAGGTCGTGGAGCACCCCGTCGAGGCCCTGGAGCAGCGGCCCGTAGGCGCGGGCGCCGCCAAGGCGCTCGGCGATCTTGTAGGCGATGTTGCCGCTGTCGAGGTCCGGGAAGATGAAAACGTTGGCCCGGCCGGCCACCGGCGAATCCGGGGCCTTCAAGGCGGCAACCTCGGGCACCCATGCGGCGTCGAACTGCAACTCGCCGTCCACGACGAGATCCGGCGCTGACTCGCCGAGCCGTCGCGTCGCTTCCTTCACCTTGTCGATGCGGGGATGCTGCGCGCTCCCCTTCGTGGAGAACGAGAGCATCGCCACGCGGGGCTCCTCGCCGGTGAGTGCCGCATGGGTCTGCGCCGAGGAAGCCGCGATGGCGGCCAACTGCCCGGCATCCGGGTCGGGCACCACACCACAGTCGCCGAACGTGATCGGGCGGCCGTCGGGCAGGACCATCAGAAAGCAACTGCTGACGACCGAGACACCCGGGGCCACGCCCAGGACCTTGAGGCCGGCCCGGAGCACGTCGGCGGATGGACGGGTGGCACCCGCCACCGCTGCATCGGCCCATCCGCTCCGCACCAGCAGGGTGGCGGCGACGATCGGGTCCGCCGGGTCGAGTCCGGCGGCGATCGCCGGACCGCAGGCCTCATCCCCGGGGTCGACAACCGGCTCGACGATGACCGCGAGACCATCGCCACGCAGTCGGGCGGCCGCCTCATCGGCCCTCGGGTCGCCCAGGTCGGCGAGGACGACCCGTGCCGGGTCGACGCAGGCCTTCTCGTGCCACTCCGCCACGAGGGCGGGCCGCGAGCCGCTCATGAGAATCGGATCCCGCTCAGCTCTTGCCCCGCCAGGGGATGAGCCGCGACTCGAGGAGGCGCATCACCAGGTCCATGAGCGCACCGATCACACCGATGATGACGATGTTCATGAGCACGATGTCCATGCGGAAGAACCGGCTGGCGATGTAGATCGAAGCACCGAGCCCCTTCTCGGCGCCGACCAGCTCGGCGGCAACGAGGGTCCCCCAGCTGACCCCGAGCGCCACGCGGAGGCCGGTGAACACCTCGGGCAGGGCGTTGGGGAGGATCACGTACCGGAGGATCTGCCATTTGTTGGCGCCCAGCGAGTAGGCGGCGTGCACCTTGGAGCCGGAAACACCGAGCACCCCGGCCCGGCTGGCGATGATCATCACCCAGACCGACGCCCAGACCAGCAGGTTGACCTTCGACTCCTCGCCGATACCGAACCACATGATGAACATGGGCAGCAGGGCCAGCGGTGGGACCGGCCGGAACAGTTCGACGATGGGGTCGAAAATACCGCGCAGAACCCGCGAGAGGCCCATGGCGAAGCCCACAGGGATCCCGATGATCGTCCCGATGAGCATGCCCTTGAGGACCCGGCTGAGGCTGGCGGAGGCGTGTTCCCATGCCGAGGCCCGGCGGTAGCCGTCGCGCCACCAGTCCACGAAGGCATCCCAGGTGGCGAAGGGACTCGGGAAGGTCTTCTCGTCGAGGATCGGCTCAGGACCTCGGGTGAACCACCACCAGAGCAGGAAGAGGCCGCCGAGTGAGACCAGCATCCAGCCCTTCGAGGTCGTGACATCGGAGGCGTCGCCGAAGGTGACGGTCTTGCGGCTCTGCATGCCCCGGCGACGACCAAAACGTGATGCCTTCGCGTCCTCGACGGGTGACCCGGCGACAGGGGCGGGAACGTGCTCGCTCATGACATCCCCCCCTCGTGGCCCATGATCTGCTCCTCCATGCCCCAGATCATCGAGAGCAGTTCCTCGCGCTTCTCGATGAACTCTGCCGAGGCCTTGAGTTTCCGGGGGTCGGTGGTGAGGCCGACCTCGGCGAACGGCAACTCGTAGGCCTTCTCGATGCGGCCCGGGCGTGGGGCCATCACGAACAACTTGTCGCCGAGGAACAGGGCCTCTTCGACGCTGTGGGTGACCAGGATGATGGTCTTGCCCGTCTCCTTCCAGAGCTTGAGGATCAGGCCCTGCATCTTCTCCCGGGTCAGGGCGTCGAGCGCTCCCAGCGGTTCGTCCATCAGGATGACCTCGGGCTCGTTGGCGAGGCATCGGGCCAGCGCCACCCGCTGCTGCATGCCACCCGAGAGTTCGTAGATGGCTTTGTCGCCAAAGCCCGTGAGGCCGACCGTGTTGAGCAGGCCATTGACCAGGGCCTTCGTCTCGGACCTCTTCCTCCGGTTCATCCGGGGCCCGAACGCCACGTTCTGGGCGACGTTCTGCCACTCGAAGAGGGCGCCCTGTTGGAAGACCATGCCCCGCTCCTGGCCGGGGCCGGTGATCGGCGTGCCGCCCAGTTCGACCGACCCGCCGCTGGGGGCGAGGAACCCAGCGACGATGTTGAGCAGCGTCGTCTTGCCACAACCCGATGGTCCCAGCAGCGTCAGCAGGCGGCCGGCCTCGAGGTCGAACGAAACGTCGTGCAGGGCCTGGACCGAACCGCCCTTGGGCAGTTCGTAAACCATGCTCACGTTCTGTACGGACAGGTCCTTCACCGGCACTCCCCCTTGTCGCAGATCGTAGGCGTTGATTGCCTAGGCAATTTCCGACAACCAGGCGCCCGTGCGCTCCAGCACCCGATCGGTTCGGTCCACCAGATCCTCGACCACCGTGCCGTCAGCGATCAGGGGCGGTGAGATGGTCAGGCCCGTATAGCCCCGGTCGTCGGGCCGGATGGTCATGCGCTGCTCCCGGACGAAGCCGCCCAGGACGCCACCACGGAGGCCCGCCTCCTGGTCGGGGCTCAGTTCCCGGCCGGCCTCGCGGTCTGCGCAGAGATCGATGGCGTAGAAGAACCCGCTCCCCCGGACCTCCTTCACGCACGGGTGGACGTCGGCCAGTTTGGCGAGCGACTCGGCCATGCCGGCCTCGTTGGCGAGCACGTGCTCCGTCAGGCCCTCGTCGCGCATCGCCGACATGTTGGCGACGGCCACGGCGGTGGCGACCGGATGGCCGCCGAACGTGGAACCGTGCATATAGGTGCCCATGGGCGAGTCGTGGACCGACTCGACCAGTTCGCCGCGTATGACGACGCCGCCGAGGGGCTGATAGGCGGAGGTGACGCCCTTGGCGAAAGTGATCATGTCGGGCACGACGCCCATGCGCTCGCTGGCGAACCAATGGCCGAAGCGCCCGAACGAGCAGATGACCTCGTCAGCGACAAGGAGGACCCCGTGGCGGTCGCAGATGCGGCGTAGTTCCTGCCAGTAGCCATCGGGGGGCACGAGGGCGCCGCCGCCGTTCTGGACCGGCTCTGCAATGACCACGGCGACGGTCTCGGGGCCCTCGGCCAGGATCGCCTCCTCGACGGCCCGAACACAGGACAGGTCAGCGACCGGCGTGCCGGCGGGCGAGGTGCACTGGCGGGTGTTGGGCACGTGTCGGGCGCCGTCCCAGAGCATGGGGAGGAACGGGTCGCGGAACTTCGGGATGCCGGTCACAGCGAGGGCTCCGAGGGTGGTGCCGTGGTAGGCCCAGTTGCGGGCGATGACCTTGTAGCGGCCCTCGTCGCCCTGGGAGAGGTGGTAGTTGCGGGCGAACTTGAGCGCCGACTCGACGGCTTCGGAGCCCGAACTGACGAAGAACACCTCGGAGAGGTCGCCGGGGGCGAAGTCGGCGATCATCGACGCCGCCTCGATTGACGGCGGGTGGGCATTGCCCCAGTTGGTGGCATAGGCGAGGCGGCCCATCTGCTCGGCGGCAACCTCCGCCAGGTCGGTCCGCCCGTGGCCGATGTTGACGCAGAACAGTCCGGCGAGGCCGTCCAACCACTCGTTGCCCTCGGTGTCGAAGAGGTAGCAGCCCTCGGCCCGCTCGAAGATGGGGAGGGAGTCACTGCGCCAAGCGGCGCCGGGGGTGAAGTGGGGAATGAGGTGGCGCTGGGCCTGTGCGCGCTGTTCGCTCATCGCTCTACCTGCTCTCGTGGATCGATCGAGGACGGCGTCGTACACTCCGGCAACCGATCGGCGGCCCCGACCCCCGGACGGGCCGTATGGCCCCGATCGCCCTCGTTAGAGTCCGTAACTTATATGTAACCCCATCTAACATCAATGCTCGCCGGCAGCAGAAGGGCAACGTGGCATCACAACTTCCTGATCGGGCCCAGGTCGTCATCATCGGTGGTGGCGTCGTCGGTGCCAGCATCGCCTACCACCTCGCCGAACTCGGCTGGACCGACGTCGTCGTGCTCGAACGCCACACGCTCACCAGCGGCACTACCTGGCACGCCGCCGGCCTGGTGGGCTGCCTGCGGGCCACCCACAACATGACCCGGCTGGCCGCCTACTCCGCCGACCTCTACGACCGGCTGGAACGCGAGATGGGCCACCCGACCGGCTTCAAGAAGGTCGGATCCGTAAGCGTCGCCGGCAGCGCCGAGCGACTCGAGGAGCTCGTGCGGGGCGCGGGCATGGCCAGGTGCTTCGACGTCGACGTCGAAGTCATCGACACCGATGAACTGGTCGATCGCTGGCCACTGCTGAACCCCGAGGGCGTCCACGGCGGGGTCTGGCTCCCCGGTGACGGACAGACCTCCCCCATCGACACCACCATGGCCATGGCTGCAGTCGCGAGGGAGAAGGGCGCCCGGATCATCGAGGGCGTCTCGGTCGATCGCATCCGGACCCTCAACGGCCGGGCCGTCGGCGTCGACACCGACCGGGGCCCGGTCGATGCCGAGCACGTCGTGGTGGCGGCCGGCATGTGGTCACACAAGTTGGGCCGGGACATCGGCGTCAACATCCCGCTGGCCGCCTGCGAGCACTTCTACCTGGTCACCGACGGCATCCCGGACCTGCCGTCGGACCTGCCGGTGCTGCGCGACACAGACAACTGCACCTACGTGAAGGAGGAGGCCGGGCGCCTGCTCGTCGGCTTCTTCGAACCGGTCGCCAAGCCCTTCGGCACAGACGGCATCCCGATCGACCGACCCAACATGCAGTTCCCGTTCGACTGGGACCACATAGCGCCGGTCTACGAGCGCATCTGCGAACGCATCCCGCTGCTGGCCGAGGTGCCGCTGCGCCTCGAGTTCAACGGCCCCGAGTCGTTCACCCCTGACGACCGCTACCTGCTCGGCGAGACCCCCGAGGTGCGCAACCTGTTCGTGGCGACGGGCTTCAACTCGATCGGCCTCCAGTCGGCCGGTGGCGTCGGCAAGGTGCTCGCCGAGTGGATCGTCGGCGGACGGCCGCCGATGGACCTCTGGGACGTCGACATCCGCCGCATGCAGGGGTTTCAGACCAACCGCCGCTACCTGCGCGACCGGTCCGTCGAGGGGCTGGGCCTGCTCTACGCCATGCACTGGCCGTTCCGCCAGGTCGAGACGGCCCGGGGCGTCCGCCGTTCCGCCGTCCACGACCGGCTGGCCGGCCTTGGCGCCTGCCATGGTGAGAACGGCGGTTGGGAGCGCCCGAACTGGTTCGCCCCTGAAGGCGTCGAACCCGTCTACGAGTACACCTACGGTCGTCAGAACTGGTTCGGGCACTCGGCGGCCGAGCACCGGGCCTGCCGGGAGGGCGCCGCCCTGTTCGACCAGTCCTCGCTCGTCAAGCTGCTGGTCCAGGGCCCGGATGCCGCAGAGGTGCTCAACCGGATCTCCTCCGCCGACGTCGACGCCGAGCCCGGCACGTCCGTGTACACGACCTGGCTGAACGAGCGCGGCGGGATCGAGGCGGACCTCACCGTCAACCGGCTCGACGAGGAGCGCTTCCTCGTCGTCACCGCCTACACCACCCAGGTCAAGGACGCCGACTGGATCGCCCGGCACACGCCCGACGGCGCCCGGATCACGGTTACCGATGTGACCTCGGGCTGGGCAACGCTCGGCGTCTTCGGCCCGCTTGCCCGTGAGATCGTGGCGCCACTCACCGACGCCGACCTCGGCAACGAGGCCTTCCCGTTCGGCACCCTCCAGGAGATCGACCTGGCCTACGCCCGTGCGATCGCCGTGCGCCGCACCTACATGGGCGAACTGGGCTGGGAACTGTACGTGCCGACCGAGTTCGCCGTCGGGGTGTTCGACGCCCTCTGGGCCTCCGGCGCTCCCGACGGCCTCACCCTCGCCGGCTACCACGCCATGAACTCACTGCGGATGGAGAAGGCCTACCGCCACTGGGGTGACGACATCGCCGACGAGGACACCCCGCTCGAGGCCGGGCTCTCCTGGGGGGTCTCGTGGGACAAGCCCGGCGGCTTCATCGGCCGCGAGGCACTGGTCGCACAGCGCGAGGCCGGCCTCACCCGTCGCCTCGTGCAGTTCCGCCTCGACGACCCGGAGCCACTCCTGTACCACGACGAGCCGGTCTTCCGAGACGGTGGGCTGGTCGGCCGGATCACGTCGGGCATGTACGGGCACACGGTCGGCGGCGCACTCGGAATGGCCTACCTCGGTAGTGAGCCCGATACCCCGCGGCCGCAGGTGATCGAGGGGACCTTCGAGATCGAGGTGAACGGCAAACGGATTCCGGCGACGGCCTCCTACCGGCCGTTCTACGACCCCGACAGCGAACGCGTCCGGCTCTGACACCGGCAACAATGCGCCCCGGTTGACCGGCCGTCGACCCGAGGGCGCCGTGTCCCGACCACCAGTTCGGCGTCCACCATTTCGAGCATCGGTACAGTGGCCCGATGGCCACCGATTCCGATCTCCCGGTCGTCACGGTCGCAGAACTCGGGGCCCTCGTCGAGGAAGGCCTCCGGACGCTCTTCCCGGACGACCTGTGGGTCGAGGGCCAGATCTCGAACCTGCACCTCGCACGATCGGGGCACACCTACTTCGACCTGACCGAGCCGAACGACCAGCCGGGGGAGGCGCCCACCGCCCTGTTCAGCGTGACCCTGTGGAAGGGCAACCGACCCGGCGTCGAGCGGACCCTCACCGAGGCGGGTGGGCTCGCCCTCGAAGACGACCTCGTGGTCCGACTGCGGGCCGACCTGCGCTTCTATGCGCCGCGCGGCCGTCTCCAACTCAACATGACGGGAATCGACCCGGCGTTCACGCTGGGGCGCCTGGCGGCCGAACGCGACCGACTCCTGCGCACCCTGGCCGACGAAGGGTTGCTCGAACGCAATGCCGGGCTGATGGTTCCCGTCCCTCCCCTACGGGTCGGGCTGGTGACAAGCGTGGGGTCGGCAGCGCATGCCGACTTCTGCACCGAGTTGGAACGCAGCGGCGTCGGATTCACGATCCTCGAACGAGATGCGCGCGTCCAGGGCGGGGGGTCGGCCCTCGACGTGGCCGAAGGGCTGCGGGTCGTTGCCACGCACCGGCCCGACGTCATCGCCCTCGTGCGGGGCGGCGGTTCGGCGGCCGATCTGGCGACGTTCGACGCCGAGGTGGTGGCCCGCACGATCGCGGCACTCGACATTCCCGTGTTCACGGGAATCGGCCACGAGATCGACCGGTCCGTCGCCGACGAGGTCGCCCACACCGCCTTCAAGACCCCGACCGCCTGTGCCGCCGCGATCGTCGCCTCGGCCCGGGAGGTGCTCGACGACCTGCTGGCGCTGCGGACCGCGGTCGTTGTACAGGCTCGGCGGGCACTGACGTCGGCCGCCGACCGGCAGGACGACCTGGCCGTGCGACTCCGACGCTCGGCCGAGGCCGGCCTCTCACGACAGGGCGAACGCCTCGACTCGGCAGCAGGGCGCCTGGTGCGTTCGACGACCGTGGCCCTCAGCCGCCACGGCGACCAACTCACCGCACTCACAGCACGGCTGAGGGCGCTCGACCCGGCAGCGATCCTCGCCCGCGGCTGGTCGATCACGAGGAGGGCCGGCGGCGACCTGGTGCGATCCACCACCGACGTGCGCGGCGGTGACGCACTCGAGACCCGCTTCGCCGACGGTACGGTCAGGAGCACCGTCGACTGAACGGAGGACGAACCATGGACAACGACCAGACCGGTTACGCAGAGGCGCTTCAGGAACTCCAGGCGATCCTCACCGAACTCGAGGGCGAGACCGTCGACGTCGACGTACTGGCAGTCCGTGTGGCACGTGCCGACGAACTCCTCACCCTCTGCCGGGAGCGACTCGAGGCTGCCAGTGTCCAGGTCGAGAAGGTCGTGGCGGCCGCCGACGACGCCTGACCCGCCCCGACGCCACCCCCAACGCCAGACTGCGACCGTGCGAATCCGCAAGCTCTCCACGACGAATGCCTTCGTCGCCATCGACCTCGACGGTGCCACCGGCCGGGGGGTCGTGCGCATGGCGCCGAAGGTCCTCCAGGGCGGGGCCAAGAACCTGGCCCGCTCGATGACCTACTCCCTGGCCTGCCTCGGCCGGCAAGAGACGGGCGTCTCCGCAGGCATCAGCGCCACCCCCGACGAATCCGATGCCGCGCTCGCCGCCTTCGTCCAGGAGGTCGCCGGCTGGGACGAGGGGTACCGGTTCGAGGCCGGCAAGGGGGTGGGCACCGCAGCCCTCGGCCCACTGGCCGTGGAGGTCGGTGATCCGCTCCCGGGTGCCGTCGCCGCAGCCATCGCCGCGTGCCCCGGTGCGTCGACGGCGGTCACCGACGTCGACGATCGTTCACCACTTGCCGGACTGCTCGCCGGTCACGGCGTAGAAATACTCGACGTTGAGGATCCGCTGACGGCTGCTGCCGACCTGCTGTTCGTCGGTGCCGGTGTGGGCGCCATCGACCATGACAGCGCCGACGGGCTGGGGGCACAGGTCGTGGTCCCGACGGTGCGGCTGACGGTGACGACACGGGCCCTCGCCATGTGTTCCCGTCGGGGGATCGTGGTGCTCCCCGACTTCGTCGTACTGGCGGCGCCGCTGGACGCGAGCGACGAGGCCACGGCAGTCCTGACCGAGGTGCTCGACCACGCCGACGGGCCCGTGTTGGGCGCCTGTGAGCGGTCCGAGGCATTCCTCGGCTCCTGGCAGGACGAACTCCCCTTCGGCCGCCCGATCTGACGCAGCAGACGTCCCCCTACGCTGGGAGCTTCCGGGGCTGTAGCTCAGTTGGCTAGAGCACCTGCTTTGCAAGCAGGGGGTCGTGGGTTCGAGTCCCATCAGCTCCACCACGGTGACCAGCGCATTCGTCTCTTGGCGGGTGCGCTGGTTGTGTTCTGAGGCCAAGTTGACAGCCACCGATCTTCAACCGGGTTCCCGTATCTACACGTGGGAGTTGACGGTCACCCCCAACCCTCAGGTAGCGGGTGGCAGACTGGGTTGGTGAAGAACTTCAGCGTTGTTCTAGCGTTCCTCTTGGTTGTCTCGGCGTGTGGCGGGGGTTCGGACTCCACCGAGTTGGAGGCGCTGCGGGAAGAGATTGCGTCCCTAAAGACGACAGCGACAGCTCCTACGACGACAGCGACAGCTCCTACGACGACAGCGACAGCTCCTACGACGACAGCGACAGCTCCTACGACGACAGCGACAGCTCCTA
>Ga0206681_10000113_pt1 | contig 52235 bp, 51 predicted proteins | sample M150012015metaG_FD_161048 | JGI IMG/M metagenome (GOLD analysis project Ga0206681, IMG submission 161048) | Ammonia-oxidizing marine archaeal communities from Monterey Bay, California, United States - M1 500m 12015 | ecosystem: Environmental > Aquatic > Marine > Intertidal zone | place: USA... | reverse complement strand
GCCCGGTGTCCGGCCACGTCTGCGATGAGGTGGTGCATCTGTTGGCAGACGTCCCGGTAGGCGGGGTGGCCCTGAGGGGTGGTGCGTAATTCAATCACGTGCATCGCCTCTCGGGCGTTCATCTCCATCAGGTACCGGATCCGGTAGGCCAGGGAGACGGCGTAGGAGGCCTGCTCGGGGAATGGTTCGGCCAGGACGTCGTGGAGTGCGGCCGACCGGTCCATCGCCTCGTCGAAGCGTCCAGCCACGCCGGCCTCGTCGAGGTCGGGTGGACGGCTGAAGCCGTGGAGTGGCGTGAGCCGCTGCCACTCGATGGTCATGAGCCGGTGCCGCTGGAGGTCCCGGAAGGCGCCGTAGTCGGAGAGGATGTCGAACCGGTAGGTCGGCCTCTCGAGTGCACGCCCCGGGCGCTGCCGTCGGTTGTCCCGATCGCCCGTCAGTGCCACAAGGACCCTCACGCGCTCCTCCACCGTCATGCGCCGCACCCGGGCCTCAATCTCCCGGTCCGAGTGGTGCGAGGAGGGGTAGAGGGCGGCGGCCACCAACTTCACCTCGGCATCGGGATCGAAGTCGGTCAGGTCGACGGTCGGTGCAGCATGGATCGCCTCGCCCTCCGGGAAGAACTCCTCGGCCAACTCCGCGATCCGCTCTCGGCTGTCGGCGACGAAGCGGCCGGTCGCCTCACCGCGGTCCGGGAGGTCGACGCGTCTCAGGAAGGAGGGGATCACCTTCCTGAGTTCGCGCAACATCAACTCGGCGTAGGAGCGGGCCTCCGGAAGCGGATGAGCCCGCATGCGGACCAGCAGTGCCTCGTAGGCCTGGCCGGTGCCGTAGATCCCGAGGTTCGAGAGCGACGCCGCCGGGAGGACGCCCCGGACGGAGTCGAAGGCCTTGGCGTTGGTTGCCTGCCGGTAGACGAAGTCGGAGTCACCGGGCTGCTTCGGGTTCCGTTCCCGGAAGTGGGAGACCATCACCGGAACCAGTTCGGAATAAACCTCAAAGAGGCGATCCAGGTCGGCGATGTATCGGGCCCCCAGGGGCGACGACAGGACGTCGGGGTCCCGGTAGTAGCGGAATCGCCCTCCCGGGCGGTCGTCGTAGGCGATGTAGCGGGTGGACTGCTCCAGGTACGACATCAGCCGTCCCCGCTCGAGGATCTTGGTCAACAAGTTCGAGGACTGCTCGCACGCCAGGTGGACGCCGCCCAACTGGGCCACGCTGTCGTCGCCGTACTCGAAGAAGATTCGGTCGTAGAGCTCCTCGGCCCGACGGAGCCCGATGGTCGCGTCGATGGACTCGTCGCCGCTGACGTCGAGTTCCCCCACGAACTCCTCGAGAAAGAGGCGACGGAGGCTGAGCCGCGTCCGGGAGTAGCGGGCGAACAACGCTCCCTTCACGACCTCGGGCAGGTTGACGAGGGCGAACACGGGCTCGTCGAGGTTGGTGAAGTAGCGCCGGAGGACATCCTCTTCGTCCGGTGTGAACTCCTCGGCGAAGTAGGGCGTCACGAGCGCCGAGGTTAGGCCGCGCGACCGGGTGGCGCGCGGAGTCTCGGGAGGTCCGCTGCGGCCAGCGGAATCGTCAAACTCTTCCGCGGGTGGCAGCGAGTTCCACAGCTGCCGAGTCGAGGAGGCCCGGCTCCGTCCAGCAGTCGACCAGGGTCATCGCCATCGCCTTGGCGCCATCCAGCACGGCCTGATCACCCTCAGGGCCACCGGCGAACGCTGCGAATTCAACGGTGTGGATGCCGACCTCGTCGGGAGCGGCCTTGATCATCGGATGGATCGAGGGCACCAGGTAACTGACGTTGCCGAGGTCGGTGCTGCCGACGATCGCCACCTCGCTGTCCGGACGGGGATCACGTCCGAGGGAGCGGGCATTGGCCAGGTAGCGGTCGAGGACGGGTCGGCTGTCGATCACATCGTCGTAGGAGGGTTGGACCCACTCGTGCTCCATCGTGCATCCGGCGGCGGCCGCTCCCGCCTCGAGACACGCCTGGAGGCGCTGCTTGAGGACCTCGAGCCGGGCCCGGGTCGGTGAGCGGGCGTACCAGAGGGCCTCGGCCCGTACCGGAACGATGTTCGCCTTCTGGCCACCGTCCACGATGATGCCGTGGATGCGCTCGTCGGCGGCGATGTGCTGGCGCAGTGCCGCCACGTTGACGTACCCGAGCACGGCGCCGTCGAGGGCGTTGATGCCCTGTTCCGGAGCAGCGGCTGCATGCGCCGCAAACCCGTGGTACACGACGCGGACCTGTTGGACGGCGAGGCTCGTGATGCGCTCGACCTCGGAACCGGACGGGTGGACCATCAGGGCCGCTGCGACCCCCTCGAAGGCCCCCTCCTCGATGAGGCGGATCTTGCCGCCTCCGCCTTCCTCTGCGGGCGTCCCGATGATCCGGATCCGTCCACCCAACTCCTCGGCGACGGCTGCACCGGCTAGGCCGGCGCCCAAACCGGCCGCGGCGATGATGTTGTGACCGCAGGCGTGGCCAATGTCCGGCAGGGCGTCGTACTCGCACAGCACGGCGACCTCGGGGCCCTCGCTCCCCGCCCGGGCCTCGAAGGCCGTAGGCATGCCGTAGGCCCCTCGGACCGGTGCAAGCCCCTGCTGGTCGAGGACGTCGGTCAGGACCTGGTGGGCGTGGTGCTCCTCGTAGCACAACTCCGGGTGCGCATGGATGTCGTGGGAGGTGGCGAGCAGCACTTCGGCGAGCTCATCGACATGGTCGCAGACCCTCGACTTCGCCGCTGCGGCGGCGGACACAGCACTCTGGTCGTCCTCCATGGCCGGATGGTACCGAGGCCCGGGCCCACTGGCGGCATCCGTGGAGGCATCACTCAGACGACCACGAGGAGCGCCTCTTCCTCGAGACGCACCGAGAGGCGCCGAGCGCTGGCGGTGCGCCGCCCGTCCAGCCAGATCGGCGTGGGCCGCGCGAACTCGACCTGCTCCGCTCGGGTGCGCGTGTAGCGGACCTCCGGGTGGGGCACGTGCGTGCCGCTGGGAAGGCGACGGCGGGCTTCCAATCGCTGTCCGGGAGCGAGTTCGGAATCGAGGACGTCGAGAAGCCCGTCCCCGGGATGCGCTCGAGGTGCGATATTCCAGGACCCGAGGTGCGCGGCATTTGCGGCGATCCAGATCCGTCCCCGGAGCCAGCTGCGTCGTGCCACGAGGTGGGAGCAGAACCAGTGCTGGCGTCCGTCGATGAGCGCGGCTCCGAGGTCGACCCGGAGCCGCTGTCCCCCTGCTCCCTTCCAGCGTTCGAGTCCGGGTGACCCGCCGAGCGTGCGCCAGAGGTCGCCTCCGGTGAGCGCCAGCGGTGGTACGTCGCTGCCCTCCCTTCGATGCAGCGTGACCAGGTCGAGGAGTTCTGCATCGGAACCCACCACGATTCCATCCTTGGGGAGAGGTCCGCTGCTGCCCCAGTCCCTCCGTCGTTCGATGCTCATCAGACGCCCCCTGCGGTGTCCTCGGACTCGGCAGCCTCGTCATCGTCCCGTTCTCCGGCGAACTCCCGGGTCAGGGAGACCACACCCCGTTCGAGCTCCCCGACGGCCCGGCGCGCCGTTCGGGCGACCCGGGGTGGGCCGACCTTGGCAACCTGTCGGAGCAGGTCGGCAACCAGGCGCACGTTGCGCACGAACTCTCCACCAGTGAAAGCGTCGGCCCCTCCACCGTCCAGCACTTCGGCCAGTTCGCCCCCCGCCGTCCAGGACAGTACGGATCGGGCAAATCCGGGATCCGGCGCCGACATGGCGACGAGTCCGGCTGCCTCCTCGTCAACTGCGACGTCCGCCCAGAGCCCTTCGAGTTCGGCGAGCCGCCGGCCAGCCGGCCCGTGGAACGGTCGCGCCTCAGAGTTTCCCGAACCACGACGCCGATAGGTGAGGGCGGAGAGCACGGCGGCGAGGCCCGGAGGGTCGAGGTCGTCGAACAGTCCGGCTGACAACGCCTCGACGATGAGGAGATCCGCCTCGTTGTAGATACCGACGAGAGGCAGCCCCTTGTCTGTGAGCGCCCACCCGTCGGCCATCTCCCGGGCCTCGAGGACCTCGAGGAGGGCGCCGAGCCTCCCGACCAGGTCGTCGGACGACTCCCCTCCACGTCGGTTACGCCGGTCCCCCTGGCGTTCTCGACGCTCCTCGATGCGGCAATCCAACTGGTGCTGGCCGAAGGAGCGCCGAAGGAGGTCCTCGGCCTGTTCCCGACTGCGGTCGACCATGAGGTTTCCGACCATGTTGTAGGTGGGGCGAAACGCCGAGCGCAGCGGGTACTCACGGCTGCCGACGAGCCGGGCGACCGTGTCGAACGGCACGAACGGGGACCACAGGATCAGGGCGTGTCCCTCGGTGTCCATTCCCCGTCGGCCGGCCCGCCCGGTGAGTTGGGTGAACTGGCCCGGGGTGAGGACCTCGTGGCCCTCGCCGGTGAACCTCGTCAGACGCTCGACCACCACGCTCCGGGCCGGCAGGTTGACACCCACCGCCAACGTCTCGGTGGCGAAGACGATGCCGACCAGACCTGCTCCGAAGAGTTCCTCGGTGACCTCCTTGAACAGCGGGAGCATGCCGGCGTGGTGTGCGGCGATGCCGCGTTCGAGCCCTTCCCGCCAGGCGCCCACCCCGAGGACCCGAAGGTCCTCGGTGGGCAACCCGGCGAGTCGCCGCTCGATCACTGAGGAGATCTCCGCCGACTGTCGTTCGTCGGTGAGCCGGATCCCGTCCCGGACCATCTGGTCCCGGGCCTCCTCACACCCCGCCCGGCTGAAGATGAAGTTGATTGCCGGGAGGAGGTCCCGGCGCCGCAGTTCCCGCAGCACCTCGTCGCGACGCGGCGTCCGCCACCGGCGCGGGGGACGGTCGCGGCGTCGCCCCTTCGGTCCGGTCGGCTCGGCGTCGTAGCGGGCGCCCTCACGGTTCGGCCGGCCCTTCACGATCACGGGCAGTCGGTTTACCCGGCCCCCCTTGCTGCGCTCCCCCACGAGGTAGTGACTGCGCAGAGGCACCGGACGGCGGCGCTCGACCACGACATCAGTCGGTCCGTGCTCCAGACACAGCCACTCCCCCAGTTCGGTGGCGTTCGACACCGTTGCCGACAGGGCAACCAGTTGGATCCCGTCGGCGAGTCCGAGGATGACCTCCTCCCAGACCGGGCCCCGGTACGGGTCCTCCAGGAAGTGGACTTCGTCCAGGACGACGCACCCCAGCGAGTCGAGCGCATCGGAACCCGCATAGAGCATGTTGCGCAACACCTCGGTCGTCATCACGACCACCGGAGCATCCCCACGGACGCTGTTGTCACCGGTCAGCAGCCCGACCTCCGAGGCTCCGAGCCGACTGCCGAGGTCCCGGAACTTCTGGTTGGAGAGTGCCTTGAGGGGTGTGGTGTAGAACGTGCGCCAGCCGTCCCTGAGCGCCCGGGCGATGGCATGTTCGGCGACGACCGTCTTTCCACTGGCAGTCGGCGCTGCCACGAGGACCGAACGTCCGGCGTCGAGCGCTGCGATGGCCTCGACCTGGAAGCCGTCAAGTTCGAAGGGCCAGTCGTCCACGTCGTGGGTCAGTCCCGGTTGCGGCGCCGTCGGCGCTCGTGCGCCCGGCCCACGAGGATCGCCAACTCGTAGAAGAGCAGCATCGGCACAGAGAGCACAACCAGGGTAAAGGGGTCCCCGCTCGGTGTCAGAACCGCTACGAGTGCGACGATTCCCACGATCGCGTACCGCCGGACCGCCCGGAGTTGACGGTGGTGGACCAGTCCGGCCAGCTGCAGGAACACCAGCACGAGCGGGAACTCGAAGCCGATCCCGAAGGCGATCGTCATCTTGACAACGAATCCGAGGTACTTGGCCGGCGAGAAGACGCTCACCAGGTCCGGTCCGCCGATGCCGATGAGGAAGCCGAGAGCCCGGGGGATGCTCCAGTAGGCCAGGGCGGCTCCTGCAGCGAACAGGAGTGCCCCGATCACGACGAACGGGATCGCCCAGCGCCGTTCGCGCCGGTACAGGCCGGGGACGACGAACCGCCAGGCCTGCCAGAGCAGCACGGGTATGGACAGTGCCAGCCCGCCGTAGCCGGCGACCATCATGCGGACGCTGAAGGGCTCGAGCGGGTCGGTGACGAGGAGTTCGCAGCCCTCGCCGAACACGTCGCCAGCCACGGATTCTCCCTGGACCTGACAGTAGGGCTCGAGCAGGAAGTCGAGGATCCATGGATAGAGGATCCAGCAGGTGACGGTCCCGACGCCGACGGTGAGCAGGGAGACCAGGAGGCGGCGCCGGAGCTCCGTCAGGTGCTCCATCAAGCTCATACGACCCGAGGGAGCCCCCTCCTCAGTCGCCATCGGTTCCGGACCCAGCGGCGCCTCCCGGCTTCGGAGCGTCCCCCGACCTCTCGGCCTCTCCCAGGAGGGTCTCGCCGCTCAAGCGCGCCTTCGCCTCGATGATCGGATCCTCCACGGCTGATCGCAACTCCTCCTGGAAGCCGACCGTGACCTTGCGGACCTGACGCAGCGCCTTACCCGCCTGGCGGACGGCCCCAGGCAGGCGCTCGGGACCGAGAACCAGCAGCCCGAGCAGCAGGATCACGAGGATTTCGCCACCGCCGAGGTTGCCCATGGGGACGAGCCTACCGGTGGCTCCGGAAGGGCCCGTTTGCGAGTGACGTTCCTCGGGCGCAGGATGACGGGCATGCCACCACGGATCGTGCCCCTCAGGTCGCCGCCCCTCCTCTTCGCCCACCGGGGCGGCCGCGCCCACGCACCAGAGAACACCCTGGAGGCATTCCGAAGGGCCGTCGACCTGGGTGCCACGGGACTCGAGAGCGACGTGTGGCTGACCTCAGACGGCCAACCTGTCCTCGACCACGACGGACGGGTTGGCCGGGGCCTCCGCCGGTCGTCTCTCTCGTCACATCGCCGCGACGAACTCCCCGGGCACATCCCGTCCCTGGCCGACCTCTACGAGGCGATTCCCGCAGTGGCCGACGGAACGGTGCAGGTATGCCTCGATGTCCTGGACGTAGCGGCGGCGGCACCGGTCGTGTCCATGGTCGCAGCGGCGGATCGCAACGCCCAACTCTGGTTGGCCCATTCCGACTGGCGGGTCCTCCTCGAATGGCGGGGCCTCGACGACGCCGTCCGACTCGTCGACTCCACCCGCCTGAACCGGATCACCGAGGGCCCCGAGCGTCGGGCCGCCGACCTCGCCGCGGCCGGCGTGAGCGCCGTCAACCTCCACGCCTCGGAGTGGTCCGGAGGCCTCTGCACTCTGTTTCACCGATTCGGCCTGGAGTGTTTCGGCTGGGATGCCCAGCACGCACACCAGATCACGACGCTCCTCGGCCAGGGGCTCGACGGCATCTTCGGGGACCACGTGGACCGCCTCGTTGCGGTCGCTGCGCAGGCCTGAGGGTTCCCCGGCCAGACGCGGTCTAGAGGCGCCCGAGGTCGCCGAGGGGCCACACCCGGAGGAAAGCCCGCCCCACGATGCCCGATTCGGCAACGGGCCCGAAGACGCGACTGTCCTTGGAGTTGCGGCGGTTGTCCCCCATCACGAAGACGTGGTCGTCCGGAACGGTGCAGCGGTTGATGGAATCGGGAGTACCGATGCACCCGGGTGGCAGGGCGAAGCCACCGGTACTGTCCCGGGCAGTCAGGTAGGGCTCGAGCAGGAGCCCTCCATCGACGTAGACCCGTCCGTCGACGACCTCGACGGTCTCTCCGGGTAGGGCGATGACCCGCTTGATCAGTTCGTTGATGCCGTCGGGCTGGGACATGGCCCTCCGGAACACCACGACGTCACCGCGGTTGACCTCGTGTAGTCGATAACTCAACTTGTTGACGACGATCCGATCCCCGTCGGTGAGCGTCGGCTCCATCGAGGGCGACGGGATGTAGTAGGCGGCGAACAGGAAGTGCTTGACCAGGAGGGCGACGACCAGCGCCCCGAGGACGACGCCCACCCACTCGAGGACACTCCTCGCCGTGCCGGCGGCCGTGCCGGGGATCCCGAGGTCGATTTCGGCCGCCGGAGGAGTCTCGATGGTGAGGTGTGGCGGCAGTTGCGGGTCATCTCCGAACGGGGCCGGCGATACCAACGGGCCGGCCTGCTCATAGGCATCGGCGAAGGGGACGAACTCGTCTCCCCGATCGTCGACTTCGGCCGGTGTGGGGTTCTCGACGGTTGCGAGCACCGGTCGCCGATCGGAATCCACAGGTACGTCGGAGAGCGGTGGAAGCTCGTCGGGCAGGTCGGGCCCGTCATCGGAGGCCGGTTTCTCTGGCTCCGGCGACGGTTCGGGAAGCGAATCCCCACTGCTGCGCGCCCTCGCACGCTCAAGGATCTGGTCGGCCCAGTCGTCGCCTCCGCTGGCGGTGGTCCCGTCGTCCTGCACGGCAGCGAACCTAGCCCCGGGCCGCCGCGTTGCGTTGTCGGTGCTCGCTCAACCGCTGTAGCGAGCGAGGACGCGGGCGGCAGCAGAGGATCGCAGGTCGAGACCCAGTCCCTCGGGGGCCTCGAGGACGGTCGCTGCCGTCCCGACCCGGAGGAGCAGCCGCTCGAGCCAGGCCGTCGAGGCGACGGCCAGTCGGACCCGGAGGCGCTCCCCGTCGACGTCCTCGGTCCAACGGTGGGGATACTGCGTGATCACCCAGCGGACACTCGGATCCAGCAGCAGCTCCACCTCCGGGTAGTCACCGTCCGCAAGAAAGCCCTCGGGGCCTGCACCCGGCGACGTCGGCTCGGGGTACACCTCGTCGCCGACCGCATAGCGACTGATGCGGTCGAGTCGAAAGACCCGGGTGGCGCCGGCCATTTGACAGTGGGCGGACAGGTACCAGTGTCCGATGTCGGCGGTGAGGGCGTGGGGCTCGACGACCCGGGTCGTCAACTCGTCCCGGCCATACGAGTAGTAGTCGATCTCCACGATCCGGCGATCGGCCCTCGCCTGCTGCAACGCCTCGAGCAACCCGTCGTCGGCGACACCGAGCCGTACGTCGATGGCGTCGCGGACCTCAGGCTCGACCATCGCCGAGAGCTTGGTGAGCGCGCGACCCAGGGGTCCCAGGTCGTCACCGATGGAGAACTCGGCTACCGACTGTCCGGCAGCGAGGAGGCCGAGGACCTCCTCGGGCCGAAGCGTCATCGGCCGTACGAACCAGGGGCTGTACTCGATGTGCACCCAGTCGTCCTCGACCCGGGCCTCGAGCATGTCCCCGGGGCCGAAGGGGGCAACGCCGATCATCTGGACGACGAACCAGATGTCCTCGAGCAGGTCGTCACGCGGATAGTCGAAGCGACGCGTGACCTCGTCCAGTGCCATGCCGTCCTCAGCGACGACCCAGGGAATGATCGCCAGCAGGCGGCGAAGGCGGTCGAGGGCGGTCAGGTTGCTCATGCCATGCCCTCCAGCCAGCCGATGAGGTCATCGCGCAGTTCCGGTGGTCCGAGGATCTCCGCTCCCTCGAGAAACGTGAGGACGAATGACCGGAAGGCCTCCCGGTTACAGACCACCTCCTCGACGACGACGGAGCCGTCCTCCCTGTGGTTGGCAATCGCCGTTTCGCCGAGATGGCCGAGCACCCACGGCACGTGGGGGGCGTCGACGGCGAGGCGGGCCGTGACGGGTTCGTCGTCGCCATAGCGCCATGCCGGCCGGTCCTCGACCACGGACGCCTTCTGCGGTCGATCGAATCCCCCGGGTTCGCCCCGACTGACTTCGGATTGGAAGCGGTCGACCCGAAACTGTCGCTGGCCGTCCCGGGTCCGATCGTGGCCCTTCACGTGCCAGTGGCCGTTCCGGAAGGCCAGGCGGTGGGGCTCAAGCACGCGTTCGACCCCGTGGTAGTCGAAGGTGGCGGTGCGTCGCTCGGCAATGGCGTCCATGAGGTCGCTGAGCGCCGGTTCGCCGGGGAGTTGGGCTACCGCCGCCACGTCCGGCTTGTCGGACTGGCCACCCAACCTCCAGAAGGGGTCATCGCTCGGAGTGTCGCCGAGGCGCACGAGGTTGTTGGCGAGGTGGAGTGCAGCCAACTCGTCGGGAGTGAGGTCCGGAAGGTCGCCTTGGTAGCGGCTCCTGTCGATGCGGTAGCCGGTGACGGGCGGATCCGTGTCGGGAGCAGACCCCGTGATGAGGGGGATTCCCATGGCGCGGAGTTCGTCCTTGTCCCGCTCGAACTGCCTCCGAAACGATGCATCGTCCTCCGCGTAGTACTCCCGGAGGTCGGCGCGCAACTCGTCACGCGTCTTCGGCCAGTCGGCGTGGAGGAGCGCCGTGACCAGGTTCATCAGCCGCTTGAGTTTGCTCTCCACCGCTGCTCCGCTACCTCCTCACGAGCCCGATGTCGTTACCCCACCATCGTAGGTCCTGGCACATCCCTGCAGCGAGCCGCCGGCGTCAGGTGGTCCCAACCCTCCGGGTCATAGCGACTCGATGAGTTTCTCGACGCGCTCGTCGGTGGAACGGAATGGATCCTTGCAGAGGACAGTCCGTTGGGCCTGGTCGTTGAGCTTGAGGTGCACCCAGTCGACCGTGTAGTCACGGCGGCGCTCCTTCGCCCGCCGGATGAACTCCCCACGCAGGCGGGCGCGGGTGGTCTGTGGAGCATTCTCTCTGGCGTCCGTGATCGCCTCGTCGTCAACCATTCGCTCAACCAGACCGCGACGTTCGAGGACGTAGTAGAGGCCACGGTCCCGGTTGACATCGTGGTACTGGAGGTCGAGCAGCGCCACCCGTGCGTCGCCCAGCGCGAGTCCATAGCGGTCCCGGTAGGACTCGATCAGGTGGTACTTGGCCACCCAGTCGCACTCGCGGTCGAGGGTCAGCGGGTCGCGCTCGATCCCGTCGAGGCAGTGCTCCCACATGGCGAGCGCCTTCTTCTCCTCGTCGTTGAGGTCGTGGTGCTCGGAGAACCGAATCGCCCGGTCGAGGTACTCGCGCTGGATGTCGAGGGCGCGCACCTCACGACCGTCGGCGAGTCGGACCGTGCGGCGACAGGTCATGTCGTGGCTGATCTCGCGGATCGCACGGATCGGGTTCTCGAGGGTCATGTCCCGCAGTTGGACCGAGGGCTCCTCGAGCATCCGGAGCAGCAGGCCGCACGCACCGACCTTGAGGAAGGTTGCGTACTCGCTCATGTTCGAGTCGCCGACGATCACATGCAGTCGGCGGTAGCGCTCGGCATCCGCATGTGGCTCGTCCCGCGAGTTGATGATGGGTCTCGAGCGGGTGGTGGCACTCGAGACCCCCTCCCAGATGTGTTCCGCCCGTTGGCTGACGCAGTACATGGCCCCACGCGCGTTCTGGAGAACCTTGCCGGCGCCGGCGTAGATCTGCCGGCTGACGAAGAACGGGATCAGGACCTCGGGGTAGTCGGACAGGTCGTCGCGTCGGGTCGTCAGGTAGTTCTCGTGACACCCGTAGGAGTTGCCGGCCGTATCGGTGTTGTTCTTGAAGAGGTAGATGTCGCCGCGGATTCCCTCTTCCCGGAGGCGTTCCTCGGCGCTGTGGAGGAGTTCCTCGAGGATCCGCTCACCGGCCTTGTCGTGGGCGACTACATCGCCGATTGAGTCGCACTCGGGGGTCGCATACTCGGGGTGTGAGCCGACGTCGAGGTAGAGCCGTGCGCCGTTGACCAGGAAGACGTTCGAGCTGCGCCCCCAGTGGACGACCCTCCGGAACAGGTACCGGGCGACCTCGTCGGGGCTGAGCCTTCGCTGGCCGTCGAGCGTGCAGGTGATCCCGTACTCGTTCTCGATGCCGTAGATCCGTCGCTGCACGGGCGTCCCTCAGGTCCGGGTGGTGGGCGGGGCGGGCACGGTCACCCGAGTAGCCCGCCCAGGTCATCTCCCTCGATGCGCCGGAAAGCCCGTCTTTCGCCGTCCCTTGCCAGGACCGCCACCTCCAGGTCGTCGGGCGCCAGTTCGCGATCGGGCCCGGCGAGGGCTCCGACGGAAACCTGGACCGCCTCGCGGAGTTGCAGCCCCACCGACCAGTTCTCGTCCAGGCGGACACCGATCGCCTCGGCCTCTCCCCCGATGACGACGTATGAGGTGGTGTCCATCACCGTGCCGTCGTAGAGCAGGTGGAAGAGCCGGTCGTCGCCGCCCTCCGGGCTCATCTCGGCGACGAGCAGTTCGACCTCGAGGGGCTTCATCTCGTGGGTGAAGTACTGGCCGAGGATCTGGGCGTACTGGTTGGCCAGCCAGCGGGCATCGACGTCCTCGCGGCTGTAGGAGTAGCCCTTGAGGTCGGCGTGCCGGACGCCGGCGATGCGCAGTTGGTCGAACTCGTTGTACTTGCCGACGCCTACGAAGCCGATGCTGTCGTAGATCTCCGACACCTTGCGAAGGGTGTTGGACGGGTTCTCGGCGCAGAGCAGCACACCGTCGGCATAGGTGGCGGCCGTCGCCGCGCGGCCTCGGGCGATGCCCTTACGGGCGTAGTCCGCCCGATCCTTCATGACCTGTTCGGGCGAGACGTACAACGGCATGTTCATCGGTCGCTCCGGTCACCGAGTCGTTCGAGAAGCACCATCGTGCGGGCGGCCACGTCCTCGTCCGCCATGCGCTCGAAGCCGTCCGGACCGATCGTGGCGATCACCGGAAAGATGCCCCGAATGGGATCGGGTCCACCGGTCGCGCTGTCCTCGTCGGCGGCCTCGAAGAGGGCCTCGACGACCACGTCCACCGCTGTCGATGCATCGAGGTCGGGTGTGTGTCGGAGCTTGATGACCGTCGAGGCGTGGAGGCTCCCTGAACCGGCGGCGGCGTAGTCCCGCTCCTCGAAGCGCCCGCCGGTGATGTCGAACTGGAAGAGGCGACCGCTCCTCAGGCGCTCGTCCCAGCCTGCAAACAGCGGGATCACCACGAGGCCCTGCATCGCAGCAACGAGGTTGCCGCGCACCATCTGGCTGAGTTGGTTGGCCTTGCCCTCCAGGCTCAGCGGGGAACCCTCGACCTTCTCGTAGTGTTCGAGTTGGAGTTGGAACAGGCGGACCATCTCCATTGCCGGGCCGGCGGCTCCGGCGATGGCGATCCCGGAATGACGGTCGGCCGCGAACACCTTCTCAATCGAACGATGGCTGATGAGGTGGCCGGAGGTCGCCCTCCGGTCTCCCGCCATCACCACGCCGTCGGTCGTGCGGATGGCGATGACCGTGGTGCCGTGGGTAACGGAGCCGGCCTCGAGGGGTCCGGTGATGTCCGACGGGCCCATGCCCATGCGTTCCAGCAGACCGAGAAAACTGGGGCCCGGATCCTGGTCCGGGGTGAAGAGGGGAAGCGTCACGATCGTCGGAGGCACCGCAGGCCTGCGGCCTACTCCCCGCCCTTCTGGACGTAGCTCTTCACGAATTCCTCTGCGTTGCTCTCGAGGACGCCGTCGATCTCGTCGAGGAGGTCATCGAGCTCCTCCTTGAGCCGCTCGCCGCGTTCGGTGACCGCCTGCGCCACCGTCTCCTCGGCGGACTCGGGGTCGCGCTCGACCCGCTCCCGACGAACCTGTTCCCTCTCGGCCATGGTGTCCTCTCCGGTCGCTCGGCGGACGACTCAGCCGGGGCGGCCCGAGAGTCGATCCAGCAGTTCGGCGATGTCGTCGCAATCCTCGATGAGCGTAGCCACGTGGGCGCGGCTGCCGCGAGTCGGTTCCATCATCGGCACCCGCCGCAGTGAGTCCCCGCCGGCGTCGAAGACCATGGAGTCCCAGTTGGCGGCCACGATCCGATCCGGCCAGCGTTCGAGGCAGCGGCCCCGGAAGTACGCCCTGGTGCCGTCCGGTGGGGTGGTCATCGCCTCCTGGGCATCGATCGAGTCCACGAGTGTCTCGGCACCCACCCGGGCGAACAGGGAGCGACCCGGTCGCAGGTCGTGGTACTGGAGGTCGATAGCCACCAGGCGCAGGTCGTCGGGAGCCAGATCGTGTCGCTCGCGGTAGCCGTCGACGATGTGACGCTTGGTCACCCAGTCGACGACGCCGACCAGGGACTCGGGGTCCGCCTCGAGGGTCGCCAGGACGTCGTCCCAGCGGTCAAGGACATCGTGGGCGACGGGCCCACCGGCGCTCTCGTCGCCCCGTTCCTCGACGTACTTCCGACCCTGTTCGAGGAGGTCCCACTGGAGGTCGAGTGCCGTCGCGGTCGTGCCGTCGGCGAGTTCGAGGGCCGTGCGGAGGCTCGGGTCGCGCGACACCTCCTGGAGGGCCCGGACGGGATCGGCGAATCGGACCTCCCGATGGAGGAAGTCGTCCTCCACCATCGCCAGCACGATCGCCGTCGTACCGACCTTGAGGAACGTGGCGACCTCGCAGAGGTTGGCGTCACCGACGATGACATGGAGGCGCCGGTACCGCAGTGGGTCGGCATGGGGCTCGTCCCGGGTGTTGATGATCGGCCGCTTGAGGGTTGTCTCGAGCCCGACCTCCTCCTCGAAGAAGTCTGCCCGCTGCGTCAACTGGAAGTCGATGTCGCTGCGACACCGTCCGGGGAGCTCGCAACCGACCTTGCCCGCCCCCGTGAAGACCTGACGGGTCACGAAGTGGGTCGTGGCGTGGGCCACGACCCTCCCGAACGGCGTGGCCCGGTCGATGAGGTAGTTCTCGTGGCAGCCGTAGCTGTTGCCCTTGCCGTCCGAGTTGTTCTTGTAGACGACGATCTCCTGTCCCTCGGGGAGGACTTCGTTGGCGGCCACCATGGACTCGACGAGGATCAACTCGGCTGCCCGGTCGAAGCGCACCAGTTCGAGGGCGTCGAGGCATTCGGGCGTGCTGAGCTCGGGGTGGGCGTGGTCCACGTAGTAGCGAGCTCCGTTCGTGAGCACGGCGTTGACGAGGTGCGTCTCGATTTCGGGAGCCAGGGCGTCGAACGCGGAGAATCCCCGAAGGTCGAGGGAGGGACTCTCGTCGATGAAGTCCCAGCCGACCCGCGGCGCGCCGGGGCCGTTGCCGGGCACAGAGCATCGGCTCAGGTAGGCGTTGATCAGCAGCGATGAGGCCGTGACCGGATTGGGCTCGGAAGTCCCGCGGTGGAGGATGCCGAACTCTGTCTCGATCCCGAGAATCTTCGGAACGGCCATGCGCGGACCCTAGCGGGGCACCGATCCGGGCCGGGGCTACAGGTACTGGCCCGTGCCCACGGCCTCGATGGACCGTCCGCCGCCTTCTTCATCTGCCGACGCGATGAGCGTTCGGACGTAGATGATCCGCTCGCCCTTCTTGCCCGAGATCTTGGCCCAGTCATCGGGGTTGGTGGTATTCGGAAGGTCCTCGTGTTCCCGGAACTCCTGTCGGACGGCGTCCTCCAGATCATCGGTCTGGATTCCTCGACTCCCGCCGGCGAGTTGGCGCTTGATCGCCAACTTCTTGGCCCTACGGACAATGTTCTCGACCATGGCGCCCGAGGCGAAGTCCCGGAAGTAGAGGACCTCCTTGTCGCCATTCTGGTAGGTCACCTCGAGAAACCGGTTGCGCTCATCGTCGCCGTACATGCTCGCGACCGCTGCGTCGATCATCCCGAGGACCGCCTTGTTGCGATCCCCGCCGCCCAGCGTCTCGACCAGTTCCGCGTCGATCGGGAGTTCCTCGGTCAGGTATCGGCTGAAGATGTGCGATGCCGCGACCTCATCGGGCCGTTCGATCTTGATCTTCACGTCGAGTCGTCCGGGGCGTAGGATCGCCGGGTCGATGAGGTCCTCCCGGTTCGAGGCGCCGATCACGATCACGTTGCGCAGCGCCTCCACACCGTCGATCTCGGCAAGCAACTGCGGAACGATCGTTGACTCGATGTCGGAGCTGATGCCCGACCCCCGGGTCCGGAACAACGACTCCATCTCGTCGAAGAAGACGATGACGGGCCAGCCCTGCTCGGACTTCTCCCGTGCGCGCTCGAAGACGAGCCGGATCTGGCGCTCGGTTTCCCCCACGTACTTGTTGAGCAGTTCCGGGCCCTTGATGTTGAGGAAGAAACTGCGTGCCTCGCGGTCATCGGCGATTTCGGACACCTTCGAGGCCAGGGAGTTGGCAACGGCCTTGGCGATCAGGGTCTTGCCGCAGCCCGGGGGCCCGTAGAGGAGGATTCCCTTGGGCGCCGGCAACTGGTACTCGGCAAACAACTGCTGGTGGACGAATGGCAACTCGACGGCATCGATGATCATCTCGATCTGCTGGTCGAGGCCACCGACGTCCGCATAGGTGACATCGGGAACCTCTTCGAGCACCAGGGCCTCGACCTCGGGCCGCGGCAGCCGCTCGAGCAGGAGGCCGGACCGGGGATCGAGGAGCGCTGTGTCGCCACTTCGGATCCCATCCCGGAGCAGGTCGTCGCCCAGGTCGGCGACGCGCTCCTCGTCGGCACGCCCCACGACGACTGCACGTTGGCCTCCCGGGAGCACTTCCTTGACGGTCACCACCTCGCCGACCTGCTCGGGAGCACGAGCCTCGATGATGCTAAACGAGTCGTTGAGAACCACCTCCTGCCCCACCTCCAAGCCATCGGAGAGGTCCGGGTGGATGCTGACCTTCATCTTGCGACCCGAGGCCTGGACGTCGGCGGAGCCGTCCTCGTTGCGGCCGACCACGGTGCCGTAGGAGGCCGGCGGCTGGGAGAGTTTGTCGACTTCCTCCCGGAGGGCCTCGATCCGCTCGCGCGACGAGGTCAGGACGTTCTCGAGCTTCTTGTTGCTGGCCATCGCACGTGCCAGTTCCCGCTTGGCGTCCCGGAGTTCCACCTCGAACTCGGACAGCCGTCGGGGTGCGTCGACGAGGCGTTTGCGGAGTTCTTCGACCTCGTCCTCAAGGTCGTCGATCTGGTCGCGGAGGAGTGTCCCCTCGTCGGGGCCCCCGCTGCGGTCCTCGTTGCGTTCCGGATCATCGCGTGTGTCCACGAGCCTCCCCTCTGCGCGGACCCTAGCCCCACGGGTGGAAGGAGCGACGGCCATCGTGGAGACCCGACATATCGGTCTGGTAGAAGATGTCACCGGATACGATCAGCATCCGAGCCTGTGTCCACCGAATGGCCGAAGATATCGGACCGGGCTCTATCCGGTCCTGGAGCAATGTCTGTCCGAGCCAGCGACCGACCAGCACAAGAAGGGAATCCGCATCACATGAAGGTCTGGATCGACCAAGATCTCTGTACGGGTGACGGACTGTGCGAGGAGATCGCTCCCGATGTCTTCGCCATGCTCGACGATGGACTCGCCTATGTGAAGGACGGCGACAAGATCCTCAGTGAACCCGGTGGCGCCGAAGCGGTCGCCCCGATCCCCGAAGCACTGCTGGAGGCCACCATCGAGTCCGCCGAGGAATGTCCCGGCGAGTGCATCTTCATCGAGGTGGACTGAGTCCACGCCCCGACAACCGATCGACCGAACCGGAGGGCCTGCGGGCCCTTCTTTCGCGTTCCGGGACCGAATCGGTCAACGGCACTCGGTGGGTGGTACCGGACTGCTCCCGACCTCTGCGAGGAGGACATGCACCTCTCCGACCTGGACGGCGAATGAGGTCCCTTCGCCCCCACGCGTGTTTGCAAACACCACGCCCACCACGGTGCCGGATCCGTCGACGATCGGACCACCGGAGTTGCCGTACGCCACCGAACCGTCGAGGAGAAGGGCGTCCCGACCACTTCCGGGCTCTCCGTAGATGTCTTCACCGGTGGCCCGAATGGCCTGCCTGACGGTCAGGTGCCGCTCGACAGGCATTCCGTCACCGTCGTAGGCCACCAGAGCGACGGCCGTACCAACGGTCGCCTCGCCCATCGCGAGGGGTTCGCCCAGTTCCTCAGCGGTCCGGAGGATCGCCAGGTCCGACACTGGATCGAAGGCCACGACCCGACTGCTCACCTCCCCGGCGCCGACACTCAGGATCGGCACCTCGATTCCGGCCACCACGTGCGCGCTGGTGACCAGCAGGTCGGGAGCGATCAGGAAGGTGGTGCCGACCTGTGCCTTCCGGCAATCCAGGCCGCGAACGGAGTGGACGGCGGCACGGGTCGCTGCAAGCACCGTTTCCGGGACCTCATCGGAGGTCTTGCTCGGTGGCACGGTGCTCGTGGGCGCCGTCGAGGTCGTCACGGAGGTGCTCGTGGGCGCCGTCGAGGTCGTCACGGAGGTGCTCGTGGGCGTCGTCGAGGGGGGCTCTTCGCTGTTCGTGCAGGCGCCCGTGGCCGACAGGGCCACCAGGGCCAGAACGGCTCCGGCGGCGGTGCCGAGCCGATTCATGGAGCCAGGAGGCGTGCGTGGCTGAGAAATCCGGTGTGGCCAACCATCCGGTGCGCCGGGCGGACCGCTGCACCCTCGATGTGCCAACTTCGGTGCGTCACCTCGAGCGTCTCCGAGAACGCGAATCCGTGTTCATCGAGGGCCTCCCTGAAACTGGCGGCCTGCACGATGCTCGGCGTATAGGCGAGGATGATCCCGCCCTGGCGCAAGGCCTTCGCCGCATGGGGAACCACCTGCCAGGGTTCGGGAAGGTCGAGCAGCACCCGGTCGAGGTCCGTCTCGTCGATTCCCCCGTAGGCGTCGCGGATCTCCACGTCGTAGCGGTGGAGTTCCTCGGCACCGAGCATCGCCTCCACGTTCCGGAGCGCCCTCTCTGCGAAGTCGTCCCGGATCTCGTAGCCGATGACCTGCGCCCCAGCCCGGAGGAGGGTCATCGAGAGCGCACCCGACCCCACGCCCGACTCCAATACGCGCACTCCCGGCCGGATGTCGGCCAGCATCAGGATCGGGCCGAGGTCCTTCGGATAGATCACCTGGGCGCCCCGGGGCATCTTGAGGACAAAGTCGCTGAGGGTGGGCCGGAACGCCACGAAGGAGCCCCCCCGACTCGACCGCAATCGACCGCCGTCGGGTGACCCGATCAGGTCATCGTGGTCGACCACGCCCGTGTGCGAATGGAATTCGCCGCCGGCCTCGAGCGTCACGAGGTAGCGCCGATCCTTCCGATCCACGAGGAGCACACGGTCTCCAGCCTCGAACATGTTGCTCATCCGGGAACCCCGTCAGCCTGGCGGCTTTCCAGCCTCACGGGCACACGGCGCACCGCGGCGTCGTGCGTGGGACCCCGATCCCCGGTGGCGCGGTCGACGAGTCGGCAGAATGCGCAGACCTCGCCGTTCGCAGGGCTCCCGCACGTGGCACAGGTGCCGAGACCCTGATCGACCTCCGCCATCTGTGAGCGGAAGAGGTCCGCCGCCCGGTCGAGGAATCCGAAGTAGAAGGCGTGCCTGGTGCCCGGTGACTGCGCTTCGACGGCGTTCAGGGCCGCCTTGTAGCCCAGGTGGCGGTTCCCCGCGGCCATGGGGCACTCCTCGACCTGGTAGTCGATCCCCCGCAGCACGCAGTAGGCGGCGGTCTCGCGCTCCCCCAGCCGAACCAACGGCTTGACCTTGCGTGGGAATCCGTTCCCGGCGGGCAGGACGGGCATCTGTCGCGCCAGGTACTCGCCCTCCCAACGCAGGACGTTGCCGAAGAGCACGGCGGCCTCGTCGTCGAGGTTGTGCCCGGTGGCGAGTGCGTCGTAGTCGCCGTCTCGGGCGGACCGGTCGAACAGGTGCCGCTTCGAAAGCCCACATGCGCTGCACGGTGGGCGGTTCGCCGCCCGTGAGCCATCGGGGATGCCGAAACCGTGCTCCGACCGGAGGTCAACCTCGAGGAGGCGGAGCCCGCGGGCCGCGGCGAACTCCCGCGCATGGTGGCCCGACCCCTCGCTGTAGTCACCGATTCCGAGCCCCAGGTAGAGCCCGTCCACCTCGTAGCCGAGAGCGAGGAGGATGTCCCAGAGGGCAAGGGAGTCCTTGCCTCCGGAGACGGCCACGAGGACACGGTCACCCGGCGACAGCATCTCGAAGGCCTCGATGGCCTTCACCACCTGGTCGCGACAGAGCCTCACGAAGTGCTCCTCGCAGAAGTTGGCGTTGTGCCGTCGGACGTCGATCACCGCTGGCTGGCGACACACCCTGCACTTCACGAGGCACCACCCGAGATAACCGGCCGGATCTCCACCTCGGCATCGGCCTCCAGGCGTGCATCGCCCGGAACGAGGGTGCCGTCGCTGATGACGAGGACCGTCTCGCGGTCGATGTCGAGCCGTCTCAGCAACGCCACTACGGACAGCGGGCCTGCGATCTCGAGCATGCGGCTCGGGTTGCGGAGTTCGACCCTCATCGGCCAGTCGGTTCCCTGCCGTTGGCGGTGGCCGATGGCAGGTGGCGGACTTCGATCCCCTCGCCCTCCTGGAGGCGCTGGCGGTGGACGACCGGCCCTGGTCCCGGTCGGACCACTCGTCGAGCCAGTTGGGCCAGTGCGACCAGAACCAGAACCGCCTGCCAACCTCGATGGCCCCCCAGCAGGCCACGGCGAAGGCCGCTACGCAGCAGGCTCCCGGTGGCCAGGGCCATCAGATCCGCCTGATCTCGACGGTGGTGGAGGAACGTCGACCGATCCGGCGGCCCACCAGATAGGCCACTCCCAGCAGCACGGCGCCGACGACGACGGCTGCCGCGAGCAGTGGGGTCCGCGCCTCACCCGCACGGCCACCGGCATCCCCGAAGGTGTCGCGCAGTTCCGTCTCGAGGTCCTCGCGGGTCACACGGTCATCACCCATCCGGGGCCCTCCGGATCCTGCGCAGGGCCACGCCGCAGATGGCGACGAGTGCGACCGCGACGATCAGGTACGGCACGAAGGACCAGCCGTCGTCGAGGGGCTCCCACGCCTGCAGGAGGCGGAGCGCCCCGACCGCCAGCAGCACGGCGCCGGTGCCGAGCAGGAGTGAGCCCAACACGCCGAACAGGAGCGTCCGACCGACCGAGCGCAGGGGGTCGACCGTCTCCTGGCGGACATAGCGCTTCAGGAGCGCGACGAGGTCGTCTTCGTTGGCCATGGGTCGTCCACGTTATCCTTGCGTCCCGGCACCACCGCCGTTGCCATCCATCCGGTGGGCGACGACGGCTTCGAGGTCCCCGAGGTACCCGTCGAGGAGGCCCAGGCGGTCGGACACCCGGGTGGCTGTGAGCAGCCGTTGGCGGTCGAACGGCCCGAAGGGGCCGAGTGCCGCCAACTGGAACGTGCCGAGCGCTGGGTCCTCGGAACATTCGAAGGTGCTGGCCGTCACCGACTGGCCCAACTCGCTGAGATGGGCCAGGAGCCGCCGTTGGCGTGCGACGAGGTCCCGGAACCGGGTGGTCTCGACACTGGCGTCTTCTACCGCCTCCTCGACATCCGGCAGGTCCTCGACAACCGCCGTCGGATACGGGTCGTCAGGAAGCCAGCGAAGCACCTGGATCCGTTGCATCCCGACGACTGCGACAGACCATCCGCTGTCGGCCGCCGGCCGTGCGTCGACGATCCGCGCCATCGTGCCGACCTCCGTGCGGACCTCTCCTCCACCCACCTCGCTCCCCCGCTCGATCAGGACGACCCCGAAGCGCCGGGAGCCCTCGAGCAGGTCGACCAGCATCGTCCGATACCTCGACTCGAAGACGTTCAACGGGAGGAACGCCGTGGGAAGGAGCACCGTCCCCAGCGGGAACATCGCCTCGGTGCGCTGACCCTCCCGGATCAAGGGCGATCCTGCGCCCATGGGATCAGCGGGTGACGACGGGGTGTGGTTCGAGCAGGGAGAGGTCCGGTCCGTCCGGGTAGCCCACCAGGGTGAGGACCACCTGGTCGTGGATCGACCGGATCTCCTCGGGCATCGACTGGGCGTTGCTGAGGACTGCGAACGTGAGCGACCTGCCTCCGAGGGTCTCGACTCGACCCGCCAGGCTCACGGCGTCGTTAAGGGTGCCCGTCTTGGCAGCGACGCGACCCTCGGCAGACGTCCCGACGAGGCGCTTGCTCATCGTCCCAGATTCGCCGGCGACGGCGAGGCCGGTGCCTAGGAGGCTTCCCGATTCATCGGTCGACGTTTCGAGGATCGCCACGAGGAGAGCACAGGACACCTGGTTGCCGGCGTCCAGCCCGGAGCCATCGGCGCTGGTCGATCCAGCGAGGTCGAGGCCGAGGTCCTCGAGGGCGCCGCGCATCGCCGTCAGCCCGCCTGCCGTGCTGCCGGGGGCTTCGACCTGCGCTCCCAGCGCCTTGACGAGGAGTTCGGCGGTCATGTTGTCGCTCGTGAGGAGCATCTGGCGGACGATGTCGGCGAGGGGCGGCGACTCGATCATCGCCAGTTCGACCGTCGCATCGAGCGGGACTACCCCCGCCTGGGCGACCCGGCGGATCACCAGGTTCCGGGCCTCGAGGAGGTCGTCGAAGAACGCCGCGGCGAATGCCGCCGGTTCGGCCGCAGGGGTGTTGTAGCCGTATGCGGTCCGCTCCGGCTCCCAGCGGGTGAACCCGTCGTTGACGGTGAGGGCGCTCAGGGGGCCGGCCTGCGACTGGTTCCCGGGTCGGAAGCGCTCCGGCCAGGTCTCGACCCAGCGAAGTCCGTCGAACCGGCTCTCGTCGCCGATGACGGCGCCGGTGATGGTCGTGATCCCGGCGTCGGCGACCTGCCCGGCCAGGAGGTCGATGTCGGTGTAGGGCATGGAATCGTCGAAGCGGTCCGAGTAGCCCGCGGTCGAGAGCAGCGGATCTCCCGATCCCACCAGCCAGATGTCGCCGTCGATCACCCCTTCGACGGGCTCTGCCCGGGCCACCACCCGCGTGGTGAAGCGGTGGTCGGGTCCGAGGAGGGCGAGCGCCGCTGCGCCGGTGAGGAGCTTCTGCGTGCTGGCGGGAACGAGCGCACGATCGGCTAGGTGGCCGTAGCGGGCACGTCCGGATTCCGAGACCGCCACGCAACTGTCATCGGGAAGGGCGGTGGCCGACTCCTCGAGGGAGACGATCAGACGGCGGTCCGCCTCGGGCTCCTGGAGGAAGACCGGCACCCGACGAACGGAGAAGAGAGGCGTACGAACCTCGGGCGGAGGGATCGCCGAGGGCTCGCGCGGCGGGCGGTCGTGCTCCTCGTCGGATGCCCGCGCCTGCCACGCTGAGCCCACGGCGAGTGCCACGAGCAGCAGCGGGAGTGCGATGCGCCTGATCACGGGGCGCATCGTAGAGGTGCGCGGTCCCACAGGTGGTGCGCCTTCGGCCAGCCTTCCGCTGGCCCATCGTCGGCACCGGTCAGCCGGGATGCCGTCTAGGTTTGTCCTGCATGGAGATCCTCGCCGCACTCTTCTTCGAGGGGCTCGAGCTCCGTCCCGCTTCGGGTGGCGTCACCAAGATCGACCTGACCGGCATCCACTTCAGCATGGCCGCCCCCACGCCCGTGCCCATCACGGTCGCTCCCCACCTGATGGTCCTCGTGCACTGTCCCGAAGGCGCCTCACCGACAGCGGCGCTCGAGGTCACCTTCACGAAGGACGGGGAACGGGTTGCACGCAACGCACAGTCGCTCCAGGTCGAACCGGGACGCTTCGGCTACCGCCTCGTCCGCGCTGAGGTCGAGATCGAGGACTACGGCACCATCGAGGCCCACTGTCGGATCGACCAGGGACCGGTGACCGTCGTACCCTTCACCATCCTGCCCCCAGTCCCTGCCGATCCTCCTTCCGACCCGGGCCCGGAGGCCTCCTGACCCGGTGCGCTACGCGGTCGCCCTGTCCGAGCATCACGACACCGGCATCGCCCTCGGCGAGGTCGTCGGCCAGGTCCTCGACCGGCTTGGGCCCGCTCCCGACGTCGCTGTCCTGTTCCTGACCGGGCACCACGTCGACCGGTGCGACGAACTCGGCAGGACGGTGCGGCAGACGCTTGGCGCCCGACACCTGATCGGAGGGACCGCAGTGTCCGTCCTCGCCCATCGTCAGGAGGTCGAGGAGTCTCCGGCGATCGTCCTGTGGGCCGGGCACACCGGTCCTGTCGAGGTCTTCCGACCGTCGCCGGAGGGCGGGCTCCCCGATGACCTCGTCGACGACACGACCGTCGTCGTCCTGGCCGATCCGTTCTCGTACGACGCCGTCAAACTCGCCGGCAACGTCCCGCCGCAGGTCACGCTGGTCGGCGGGCTGGCATCTGCAGCGGGCCGGCCCGGTGGCAACAGGCTCTTCCTCGACGATGAGGTCCAGACGGGCGGGGCCGTCGCCCTGGCGCTCCCTCCGGGCCTCAGCGCCCGTCCCCTCGTCTCCCAGGGCTGTCGCCCGGTCGGCGAGCCGATGACCGTCACGTCCAGTGAGGGCAACCTGCTGCGAACGCTCGGTGGCCGTCCCGCACTCGAGCGCCTGAAGGCCATCTCCGAGGCCGCCGGGCCCTCCGAGCGCTCCCTGCTCTCGCGGGGCCTCCAGGTGGGGCTCGTGGTCGACGAGCACCGCGAGGTGTTCAGGCCTGGCGACTTCCTGGTACGGGGCGTGCTGGGCGCAGACCGCACGACGGGCGCCGTGGCCATCGGCGACCACGCCCCGATCGGCTCCACGGTGCAGTTCCAGGTCCGAGACGCCGACGCCGCCCTCGCCGAACTCCGGCAGATGGCGGCCGCCTGGCATGCCGACTCGGCCCTCGTCTTCACGTGCAACGGCCGGGGCTCGAACCTGTTCGGCAGGCCGGGGCTCGACGCGGAGGCACTGGTCGACGGCCTCGACACGACCGCCGTGGGCGGTATGTTCTGCGCCGGCGAGATCGGCCCCATCGGCGGCAGGCACTTCCTGCACGGCTTCACGGCCTCCGCCCTCCTGCTGGGCGCCGAGCCCGCCACCTGAATCACCGTTCGGCGACCGAACGGTGCCCGGCCGCTCCGGACCGCGCGGATAGGGTGACCGATCACGTCCCCGACCGGAGCCACATCGCCAATGAGCGCCCCCCTGGACGCCGCCCTCGAAGCCCGGGCCGTCAACGTCATCCGCGGCCTCTCGATGGACGGCCCCCATGCCGCCCGGTCCGGCCACCAGGGGACCGCCATGGCGCTGGCTCCACTGGCCCACGTCCTGTGGACCCGGGTACTCACCTATGACGCCGCCGATCCCGAGTGGCCCGACCGCGACCGCTTCATCCTCTCGGCCGGACACGCGTCGATCCTCCTCTACTCGATGCTGCACCTCACAGGCCACGGCCTGACCCTCGAGGACCTGCGCCAGTTCCGGCAGTGGGGTTCCGCCACACCCGGCCATCCAGAGGTCGGGGGTACGGCGGGCGTCGAGGTCACGACCGGCCCCCTCGGCCAGGGCCTCGCCAATGCAGTCGGCATGGCCATCGCCGAACGCAACCTGCGCGCACGCTTCGGTGCCGAGGTCTGCGACCACCACACCTTCGTCGTCTGCGGAGACGGCGACCTCGCCGAGGGCATCAGCCACGAGGCGGCATCGCTCGCCGGGCACCTCGGCCTGGGGCGCCTCGTCGCCGTCTATGACGACAACCACGTCACGATCGATGGCCCGACCGAATTGGCGCTCTCCGACGACGCCCCGGTCCGGTTCAGCGCCTACGGCTGGCACGTGATCGACCTCGGCGAGGCCGCCGAGGACCTCGATGGCATGGAAGTGGCCCTGCGTGCCGCCATGGCCGAGGACGACCGACCCTCGCTGATCGTGCTCCGCAGCCACATCGCCGCCCCCTCCCCCGACGTCGACTCGCCGGCCGCCCACGGCTACTCCCTCACCGACGACGGCATCGCCGAAACGAAGCGCCGCATGGGCCTCCCGGACGACGAGTCCTTCCACGTCCCCGACGAGGTTCTCTCGATGTACCGCTCTGCTGGCGCCCGGGGTGCCGCCGCACGTGGGGCCTGGCAGCAGCGCTTCGACGCATGGGACGGCGACCGTGACGGGTGGAAGGCCTGCTTGGGCCAGTCAGGTCGTGACGGCTGGGCAGACTCCCTCCCGAGTTGGGAGCCCGGCGAGAGGGTCGCCACCCGCAAGGCCGGCAACGCCTGCCTCTCTGCGCTCCTCGACAAGGTCCCCGGCCTGGTCGGTGGGGGTGCCGACCTGACCGGCAACACCGGCACCACCATCAGCGGCCACGGGGTCCAGGGCGCCGACTGCCCCGAGGGCCGGCAGATCTTCTTCGGTGTCCGCGAGCACGCAATGGGTGCCATCTGCAACGGCATGGCCCTCCACGGCGGAATCCTCCCCGTGGGTGGGACCTTCCTCGTCTTCAGCGACTACATGCGGGGCGCTGTGCGCATGGCGGCGCTCAGCGGCGCCAAGACGCTCTTCGTCTGGACGCACGATTCGGTCGGGGTCGGTGAGGACGGGCCGACCCACCAGCCCGTCGAGCACGCCGCCGCCCTGCGGGCGATCCCCGGGCTGCGGGTCTTCCGACCCGCCGACGCCAACGAGACCGCCGGGGCCTGGAGGGCGGCGATCTCGGGTGACGGACCCACCGCCTTCCTGTTGACCCGCCAGGACGTCCCGGTCCTGGTCGGCACGGACGACCATGCGGCGGTGACCCGGGGCGCCTATGTCCTCGTGGACGCCGACGGACCACCGGACGTCGTGCTCATCGGCACCGGGAGCGAGGTCGCGGTCGCCCTCGACGCCGCAGCCTCCCTCACCGCCGGCGGCACTTCCGTCCGTGTGGTGTCCATGCCCTCGATGGACCTCTTCGGCGCACAGGACACCGCCTATCGTGCATCCGTGCTTCCCCCGGGTGTGCCTGTCGTGTCGGTCGAGGCCGGCGTCACGTTCGGCTGGGGCGCCTGGGCGGATGCGTCGGTCGGCATCGACCGCTTCGGAGCATCAGCTCCCGGCGCCGAGGTCATGGAACACCTCGGGATCACGCCGGCGGCGGTGGCCGCGGCGGCCCGCGGACTCCTCGAACACAGGGAAGGTGCGGCATGAGCCGACTGCGCGAACTCTTCGACCAGCACGGCCAGAGCCCCTGGCTGGACAACCTGCGGCGGGGCTGGATCTCCTCCGGTGAACTACAGGTACTCATCGACCGGGGCGTGCGCGGTATCACGTCGAACCCGTCGATCTTCCAGAAGGCGATGACCGGGACCGACGACTACGACGAGCAACTCAGCGCCCTCGCCGGAGCGGGACGATCGATCGAAGACTCCTACTGGGAACTGGTGACCCGCGACATCGTCGATGCGCTCGACCTGCTGCGACCGGTCCACAAGGCGACCGACGGCCTCGACGGCTTCGTCTCGGTTGAGGTGGATCCCAGTCTGGCGGCCGACACCGGGGGCACCGAGGCGGCGGCCCGCCACCTCAGCCGGATCATCGACCGGCCCAACCTCTTCGTGAAGATCCCGGCCACCGCCGAGGGGATCCCCGCCATCCGCACGATGATCGGCGAGGGGTGCAGCGTCAACGTCACGCTCATCTTCTCCCTCAACCGCTACGAGGACGTCATGGAGGCGTACATCGCAGGACTCGAGGCCCACGAGGGCGACCTGTCGGGAACCTCGTCGGTCGCCTCGTTCTTCATCAGCCGCACCGACACCGAAATCGACCGGCGCCTCGATGCTGTCGGCACACCCGAGGCCCTCGCCCTCCGCGGTCGTGCAGCCGTCGCCCAGGGACAGGTCGCCTACGACCTCTTCCGGCGGGCCTTTTCCGGACCTCGTTGGGAGGCGCTCGTCGCACGGGGGGCGAGGGTCCAACGCCCCCTCTGGGCATCCACCTCCACGAAGAACCCCGCCTACCCCGACACGCTCTACGTCGACGCCCTGATCGGCCCCGACACCGTCAACACGCTCCCCGAGGCGACCCTCGAGGCGTTTGACGAACACGGCACCCTGGCCCGCACGGTGGACGCCGACCCCGAGGGGGCTCGAGCCACGTTGGCTGCCGTCGAAGCAGCCGGTATCGACCTCGACGACGTCTCCCGGGTCCTCGAGGAGGAGGGGGTCGGCGCCTTCGTCAAGTCCTTCGACGAACTCCTCGACACCCTCGGGCAGAAGGCCGAAACTCTCACCTGATTGCCGCCCGAGTCCGTTGCAGATTGCAACGGACTGTTATGGTCCGGTCATGCCCGGCGAGTTGCTCCCCCCGCTCGAGGACCGCTGTTCGATCGCCCGCACCCTCGAGGCCGTCGGCGACAGATGGACCCTGTTGATCCTGCGAGACCTGTTCCGGGGCGTCCGTCGCTTCGAGCGCCTCCACGAGGACCTCGGCATCGCCCGGAACCTCCTCACCGACCGGCTCCGACGATTGGAGGACGCCGAAATCGTCCAGCGGGTGCCCTACCAGCAACGCCCGCTCCGCCATGAGTACCGACTCACCGCCAGGGGACGCGACCTGTCCCCGGCGTTGATCGCCCTCATGTCCTGGGGTGACCGTTGGCAGGCAGAGGACGGACCACCCACCCTGCTCATCCACGACGCCTGCGAAACCCCGATCGAACACACCGTCCGATGCCCGTCATGCGACGAGCCGGTGGCTGCCCACCACATCCGGAGCCGACCCGGCCCCGGACGCCACTCCCTCTCCACTGGCGTCGCCCGATGACCGTCGACCAGGTATCCGACCGAGACCGCGAGTTGCTTGAACTCCCGCTACCTGAACTACTCGCCGCTGCCCGTGAACGCCGGGACCGGGCGCACGGCAGTCGCGTCACCTACAGCCCAAAGGTCTTCATCCCCCTCACCATGCTCTGCCGTGACCGCTGCGGCTACTGCACCTTCGCGCAGCCGCCGGCCCGACTGGCCGCCCCGTACCTCCTGCCCGAGGAGGTCCTCGACATCGCCCGGCGGGGAGCTTCGGTGGGCTGCCACGAGGCCCTGTTCACTCTGGGTGAGCGGCCGGAGGAGCGCTATCCGGTTGCGAAGGAGTGGCTCAACCGGCACGGCTACAACTCGACGATCGACTACCTGGCCGACGTCTCCCGGCTCGTACTCGAAGAGACCGGCCTCCTCCCCCACTCCAATGCCGGCGCCCTCTTCGAGGACGAACTGGCACAACTCCGCGAGGTCTCCGCCTCACAGGGAATGATGATCGAGACGCTGCGCCCGGACCTCGACTGCCACCGGGGCGCCCCCGACAAGTTGCCCGAACGTCGCCTTGCCACACTCGAGGCCGCCGGGCGACTGCACATCCCGTTCACCACGGGCATCCTCGTCGGCATCGGCGAGGGCCGCATCGACCGGATCGTCGCCCTGGAGGCGATCGCCGAATCGCACCGCCGCCACGGCCACGTGCAGGAAGTCATCGTCCAGAACTTCCTCCCGAAGGCCGGCACCGCCATGCACGCGGTGCCGCCGTGTCCCGAGCACGACTACCTCGAGGCCATCGCACTGGCCCGCCTGGTCCTCCCGGATGCGGTCCACGTTCAGGCGCCGCCGAACCTCTCCGACGACTTCGGCCCGCTTCTGGAGGCGGGCATCGACGACTGGGGCGGCGTCTCCCCGGTGACGGCCGACCACGTCAACCCGGAGCGTCCCTGGCCCGCCCTCGACCGCCTCCGGGCCGAGACCGAGAAGCATGGCTTCGCTCTCGCCCCCCGGCTCACCCTCCATCCGGAGTTCGTGCGGCACCCGGAGGCCTGGCTCGACGAGGCGCTGCGCTTCCCCGTCATGGACCGGGCGGATGCCGAGGGCCTCGGACGGGACGATCCGGGTGCGGTCTTCCCCGAGCGCATCGAGGCCATCACCGCAGAGGACGGTGCAGAGGTCCGCCAGATCGGGCACGACTCGACGGCCTGGTACTCGGGTGCGCCTGTGTCGCCTGCCGACCTGCTCGGGGGCCCGGCGGCCGCAGGGGGCCGCCTCCGAGAGGTCCTCGACGGCGTACTCGAAGGCCAGGAGGCCGGAGCCGACGAACTCCTCACCCTCTTCGCTGCACGCGGCCCGGAGGTGCGTGCCGTGGCCGAGGTCGCCGACGAGCTCCGGCGACGGGTCGTCGGCGATGTCGTTACCTGGGTCGCCAACCGCAACATCAACTACACGAACGTCTGCACCTACAAGTGCCGGTTCTGCGGCTTCTCCAAGGGGCCCCTTTCGCTGAACCTCCGAGGCACCCCCTATCTCCTCGACATCGACGAGATCGCCGGCCGTGCCGCCGACGCCGCACGCATGGGGGCCACCGAGGTCTGCCTCCAGGGCGGCATCCATCCCAACTTCGACGGCGACTTCTACATCGACGTCACCCGGGCGGTCCGCGATGCCGTGCCGAACATCCACGTCCACGGCTTCACCGCGCTCGAAGTCACCGAAGGGGCGAGACGCCTCGGCGAGCCGTTGGAGGACTACCTGCGGCGCCTCATGGATGCCGGGCTGAGCTCCCTTCCCGGGACCGCCGCCGAAATTCTCGACGACGGGATCCGGGCCGAACTCTGCCCCGACAAGATCAACACCGAGGAATGGCTCGAGGCCCACCGCACGGCACATGGGGTCGGACTGCGCTCCAACATCACGATCATGTTCGGGTCCATCGAGGGCACCGAGCACTGGGTTCGGCACCTGCTCGTGTGCCGCGACCTCCAGAAGGAGACCGGTGGCTTCACCGAGTTCGTTGGGCTGCCGTTCGTGCACATGGCGTCGCCGATCTACCTGCAGCGCCGGGCACGCCGTGGCCCGACTTTCCGCGAAACGCTCCTGATGCACGCCGTTGCCCGGATCGCCCTGCACGGACTCATCGACAACATCCAGGGTTCGTGGGTGAAGATCGGCTTCGACGGCATCCGCCAGATGCTCCAGGCCGGGTGCAACGACCTCGGCGGAACGCTCGTCGACGAAAACATCTCACGTGCCGCCGGCGCCGAGCACGGTCAGTCCGCCCACGAGTCCGACTTCCGGACGCTCGTCGAGCCGCTTGGCCGCACGCTCGCCCAGCGCAGCACGCTCTACGGAAGCGTGGACGTCGGCAGTCGTCTCGAGGTAAACCGTTCCGACGACGGCCGCTTACTGATCCCGGTGGTCGGCGCCTGAGCCGACTCGAACTCGACGGTTACTGCACGGACACCATCGGTAGGGTGCGAGAATGAGCCTGCGGAACTACCGGACCGGGGACGACGGCATCGACGCCGCCATCGAGGAATTGGCCCAGGCGACGGGACGTCGGGACGACCTGGACATGATCTCGGAACTTCTCGTCAGCGCAGTCCGGCTCGCACGCGAGGGCGTCGGCCGCGGCGACCTGAAGCTCGTCAACAGCGCCCTCAAGGAACTCCGGCACGCCTTCTCAGTCTTCGAGCCGTACCGGACCGTCCGCAAGGCCACCGTGTTCGGTTCCGCCCGCATCGCCGCGGGCGACCCCGCCTATGCGGCCGCACGCGACTTCGGGGCCGCCATGGCTGCACACGACTGGATGGTCATGACCGGGGCCGGACCAGGGATCATGGCGGCCGGCCTCGAGGGAGCGGGCCGCGACCGCTCCTTCGGCATCAACATCCAGCTCCCCTTCGAGGCCGAGGCCAACGAGTTCATCCTCGACGACCCCAAGCTCGTCAACTTCAAGTACTTCTTCACTCGCAAGGTCACCTTCATGCGCGAGTCCCACGGGTACGCCCTACTCCCCGGGGGCTTCGGCACCATGGACGAGGCCTTCGAACTGCTCACCCTGATGCAGACCGGGAAGACGCACCTCGCTCCCGTCGTGCTGCTCGACCCTCCGGGCGACACCTACTGGTCACACTGGACCGAGTTCATCCAGGCTGAGCTGGTGGCCAGGAACCTGGTCTCCCCGCACGACCTGTCCCTCATCCACGCCACCGACGACCCCCGAGCCGCCGCCGAGCACGTCCGGGACTTCTACCGGACCTACCACTCCATGCGGTACGTGGGCCGCCACCTCGTCCTGCGCCTTGAACGCGAGGTGGACGACGCCGAGGTGGCGACGCTCAACGAAGAGTTCGGCGACCTGCTGGTGGACGGTCACATCGAACGCTGCGAAACGACCTCGCACGAACTCCGGGACGACGACGAGGTGGCCCGGCCCCGCCTGCGCCTCCACTTCGACCGCCGTTCCCACGCCCGGCTCCGACAGTTGATCGACGCCCTCAACGACGCCACGCCCGACTAGCCGTCGGCCCACCCGGAATCGTCGGGCTCCTGGAGGAGGTTGATGGCCTTCTCGACCGCACGACGGGCCCTCGTGAGGCGGCGCTCGTCGACCGGCAACTCGTTGCCGCCAGCATCGATCGACTCCCGGAGTCGGATGATCGCCAGGTCGGCCAACTCCTCGGCAATCCCCTCGAGCTTCGCTCGGATCTCCTCGAACTCACCCGCCATGGGCACCTCCCTGCGGTCCCCGAATCCTCTCGGCGACGACCTCCAGAGGGTGTCGAACAACGTGGCCGGCGGCCGCCAGGTAGATGGCGCATCCCGGGTTGGCGCTGACCACGGTCGCGGCACCCGTGGTGGCCATCGCCCGCCGGATTGATGCCGTCTTACGAAGGCGGACTTCGGACGCCAGTTCCAACTGGAGCACGGAGAAGGCCCCACCGGCACCGCAGCACAGTCCCTCGTCGTCGAGTTCGACCGTCTCCGCATAGGGAGCCAGGACGGAGCGCACGCTGGCATGGCAACCCTGGGCGTGGCGGAGGTGGCAGGGGTCCTGGACGATCACAGTCGTGCGCTCCCCCACCGGCGCCGGCATCCGGTCGATGTTCTCTGCCAGCCACTCATGGACGTCCCGCACCCTGGAGGCGAAGGCGACCGCCTCCGGCGTGCCGACGAGCGATCCGTACGCGCGCAGCGCCGCCCCGCACCCGGCCGAGTCCACGAGCACCGGGACATCCGCCGGGATCGCCGCCATGACGCGTCCGGCGAGTGCTCGTGCCGCCGCGTCAAGGCCGGCATGAGCGTGCAGGGCGCCACAGCAGCCTGCCGCATCTCCGGAACGTAGGACCGTCGCTCCGGAAGCCTCGAGGACCTCCTCGACCGCCACATGGACCTCGGGCTGCCAGGCGTCCATCACGCAGCCCGTGAACAGGACCACATCACCTCCGATCCTCCCCTTCTGCCGGGGATCCCGCAGGGGCAGTCGAACGGGCAGGGGCAGTCGTCCGGGGAGGAGGCGCAGTCGCTGCAGCAGGGCGAGGACCCGGCTCACCCAACGGAGTAGACGCGGGCGGACCAGGACGGAAAGGCCGACGCGGAGCCGGAACGGCACCCGACGTCCGGCCGCCATGACTGTTCGCGTATCGGTCATCAGTTCACCGAAGGGCACTGCCGAGGGGCACGCCGTCTCACATCCACGACAAAGGATGCACGTGTCCATCGACTCGAGCCATTCGGCATCGGGGACCATCACGCCTTCCTCGACGGAACGCATGAGGGCAATGCGCCCCCGGGGCGAGTACCGCTCGTCACCGGTGACCCGGTAGGTCGGGCAGTGGGGCAGGCAGAGGCCGCATGCGACACACGACGCCAGCGCATCGTCACGGAGACCGAGGACCCCCCCGGTGCGGGAGGCCGAGGAGTCGGTCATGCTGCGATCCGATACGGGTCACGGCCGGGGTTCAGGCGTCCATCCGGATCGAAGCCGGTCCTGATCCTGGCGGCGAGGGTGACGACGCCCGGTCCGGGTATGCCGGCCTCCACCTCGACCGGTCCATGGACCACTCCGGTACCCACCTCGAGGATGCACCCCTCCGGAAGTCGGCCGGTCCAGCGACTCCGGTGCGGCGGCAGCGCCGGAGCGGCCGCGGCCACCTCAAGGCCGAGATGTGAGCCGAGCGCCGCCGCCTCCGCCTCGACATCCCCGTCGTACCCCTCCAGGCACACGCTGACCCGCTGGCCATCCCAAAGCGCGCTCGACGGGCGAAAGCACATGTCCCGGACCGCCTCGGGTGTCGCCGACCCCTGCATCCAGAGCACCCGCTCCGGTGACGGCCAGGTCCGCAGGATCACCTGCCCGATGAGGGCCAGGGTGCCGAGCGACCCGACGAGAAGGCGGCACAGGTCGTAGCCCGTCACGTTCTTGACCGTCGGTCCACCGGCGGTGAAGAGGGCTCCGTCGGCACCCACACAGTCCGCCTGGAGGAGCGCATCGCGCACCGCTCCGATCCGTGGACGCCGAAGACTGCTCCGTCCGACGGCGAGCACGCCACCGACTGTCGCCCCTGGCGGTCCCTCGAGCGCCACCTCCTGCCGATGCTCGGCCAACGCCCCGGCGAGGTCGGCGAGGGGCGTTCCGGCACCCACGACAACGGTCATCTCCGCCGGATCGAAGGCAACGACTCCGGTGGGCGCCCGAACCTCCCGGCTCCCGCCGGCCGGAGGGCCACCCAGTTCCCAGCGGGTCCCTCCCCCGCGGACACAGACCGGGCCAGAGTGCCCGACCTCGTCCCGGAAGTCCGCGAGCCCGCTCACACCCATACACCTTCCGGAATCTCGGGCAGTCCCTGGACGTCGCCGCAACTCGATCCGGAGGGCAGCACCTTGTGGGGGTTCGCCACTCCGTCCGGGTCGAAGGCGTCACGCAGCACCCGTTGCGCAGCCAGATCCTCTTCGGAGAAGAGCAGCGGCATGAACCGACGTTTCTCGAGTCCTATGCCGTGCTCTCCGGACAGGACCCCGCCAACCTCGACGGACAGTCGGACGATCTCCTCGCCGGCGGCCAAGACACGCTCCATGACCCCGGGCTCACGATGGTCGAAGACAAGGAGTGGGTGCAGATTGCCGTCGCCGGCGTGGAAGACGTTCATCACGATCAGGCCATGACGCTCAGCAATGGCGTTCACGCCGGTGACCACCTCGGCCAGACGGGTCCGCGGGATCACGGTGTCGTGCAGGTAGTAGGACGGCTTGATGTTGGCGATCGCCCCGAAGGCGCCCTTCCGGCCCTTCCAGATCCGGGCCCGCTCCCCCTCGTCGGCGGCGATGCGCACGGTCCGGGCACCACACTCCCTGGCGATGGCGGCGACCGCCTCGACCTCCCGGGAGACACCCGCAGGCAGGCCGTCGAGTTCGACGATCAGGACGGCGGCAGCATCGAGGGGGTACCCGGCCTTGGCGAAGGGTTCGACCGCCCGCACCACCTGCTGGTCCATCAACTCGAGCGCCGCGGGGACGATCCCGGCGGCGATCACGGCACTGACGGTCTCGGCGGCCTCCTCGATCGTCGTGAAGTCAAGGAGCAGGGTCCGGACCTCTGGCGGGTCGGGCGTGAGCCGCACCGCGATGCGCGTGGCGATTCCCAGCGTGCCCTCGCCGCCGACGAAGGCGCCGCGGAGGTCGTACCCGACGGCATCGCCCTCCTCCTCCCCGAGGACGGCGACCTCACCGTCGGGGAGGACCACCTCGACCGCCGCCACGTGCACGCTGGTCACGCCGTAGAGGAGGCAGTGGGGGCCACCAGAATTGTTGGCCACGTTCCCACCGATGGTGCAGGCCTGCTGGCTGGACGGATCCGGGGCGAAGTGCAGCCCGGTCCCAACGAGGTGCCTCGAGAGGTCCAGGTTGACGACACCCGGTTCCACCCAGGCGATACGCCGATCAACGTCCACCTCGAGGATCCGGTCCATGCGGGTGGTCGAGATGACCACGGGGTCATCGCAGGGCACCGCCCCTCCGGACAAGCCGGTCCCCGCCCCGCGGGGGACGAAGGCACGCCCGTGGGCACGGGCGACGCGGACGCATGCCGCCACCTGCTCGGTGGAACCCGGAAGGCAGACGACACCGGCGCGCCCCCCACGAATGATCGACCCGTCTCGGCTGTAGAGGTGGAGGGCCGAGGCTCCCCCCGCCACCCGGTCCGCTCCGATCGCCGCCTCGAGGTCACGCGTGAGCAGATCGAGCGAGCGTCGTCGAGTCCACCACATGGACCCAGTTTGTACGACAAGTGGAGTCAAGTCGCGAACCATGAAATCTCGCATCCCGTGCCGCGCCGAAGCGGGCATCGGGGTGTAGGAAGGACGCCGTGAATCGCCTGCGCACCATCGCCACCCGGGGCGACACCCCCGTGCTGGCCATGTCGATCGCCACCGGTGCACTGGTCGCACTGCTGATCGCCGGCTTCGAGTACCTGACGGACAGCGTTCTCCTCGAGCGCCTCTCCCACCGACCCCTCTGGCAGATCGCCCTGGCCCCGGCGATCGGGCTCCTACTTGCCACGCTCATCCTCCGCTGGGCGGGTCGGGGCCTGGGCTCGGCCACCTCTGACGAGTTCATCCGGGTGTACCACGAGCGAACCCCGCGCCTGCCGCTGCGAGACCTTCCCGCCAAGTTCCTGGCCGGGGTTGCCACCATCGGATTCGGAGGCGCCCTCGGTCTCGAGGGCCCGTCCATCTACATGGGTTCCACGACGGGACTGGCCGTCCACGACCGCTTCCGGCGCTGGCTCCGGCGTGAGGACGTCCGGATCCTGCTCACCGCCGGTGCGGCCGCCGGTGTCGCAGCCGTGTTCAAGGCGCCGGCCACCGGCGTCCTGTTCGCCCTCGAGGCCCCGTACCGGGACGACGTCACCCGACGGGCGCTGATCCCCTCGCTACTGGCCGCGGCCACGAGCTACGTCACCTACATCAACATCATCGGCCCCGACTCGGTGATCCCGTTCCTCAACGACCCCGAGAGCCGGCTGGGCCTCAACCTCATCGACGCTCCCCTGTTCACAGAGGATGGCCTGGTCTGGATCCACCGCGATCAGTTGAGCGCACTGTTCACCGGGGTCAAGGCCAGCGACGTGCTCGGAGCCGTCCTCGTGGGCATCCTGGCCGGCCTCGGTGGGCGTTCGATGGCCTGGTTGGTGCGTTGGGCCAAGGGGATCTCGAAGCAGACCAACGCCGTCACCCGCGTCCTCATCGGTGGTTCGTTCCTCGCCGTTCTGGCGGTCGCCGCTGATGCCCTCTTCGACGCACCCCTGACCATCGGTCCGGGGTTCAGGGCAATGGAGTGGGTGGTCTCTCCCGACCATGGGCTCGGCCTGATCGCGCTCCTCTTCGGACTGCGGATCGCTGCCACCGTCGTGACCCTCACCGCAGGGGGCGTCGGCGGACTCTTCATCCCGCTCGCGGTCCAGGGGGTGATCCTCGGTTCATTCGTCGGGGCGATGGTCCACACCGACCGTCCCGGCCTCTACCCGATCCTCGGCCTGGCGGCCTTTCTCGGCGCCGGCTACCGGGCACCGATCTCTGCGGTGATGTTCGTCGCCGAGTCGACCGGTGGGGCCTTCGTGGTTCCGGCTCTCATCGCCGCCGCCGTCAGCCAACTTGTCGCCGGCTCGTCCTCCGTGGCGGAACACCAGCACAAAGTGCGCCTGGGCCACCTCGAGCGTCGCTTCACCCTGCCCGTCACCGCTGCAATGGCCACCGACGTCCTCACCGTGCCACCCGACGCGACCCTCTCCGAATTCGTTTTCCTCCACGTGCTCGGGCGTCGCGAGCGGTCCGTGGCGGTGGTCGACGGCGGCACCTACCTCGGGATGATCAGCCTTTCGGAACTCTCCGAGATCGACCGCACGGAATGGGACGACACCATCGTCGGTGCGGTACTGCGTTCCGACCTACCGGCGGCGAGACCCTCCTGGACGTTGCGGGATGCCATCGGCACCATGGGCGAAGCCGACGTCGACGTCCTGGCGGTGGCCGACGCCGACGCTTCGTTCATCGGCGTCATCCGGGAGGACGACATCCTCAAGTTGGACGAGATCCTCGATGAAACCGGCGGTTGAGCGCTCGGAGATTCACGAGCGCTCCATGGACTCACGCTGAGGCGTCGAGTTCTTCCGCTGCTTGGATCTCTTCGTCGGCTTCGTCGTCCTCTTCGGCCCAGGCATCGTACGCGGGCGAGTGGCCCTCTTCGGCCTCCGGCAAAGCGGAGTCGGTGGACAGGCTGTCGAAGATGGATTCGAGGTCGAGGTCCTGGTTGCGCTTCAGCGCCCTGGCCTCTTCGAATCGGCGATGGCGACCCTTTTTCACGGCGCCCTCTCTCAGGTCGATGGTCGTTAAGCCCAGCACTCTATCCAATCGCACCAGGCAACAGAGGTCCCCGGTGGACACGGACAGGCTCAGGATCCGTCCCTGTCCTCGAGCAGGAGCCCGCCCTCTCCATCGAAGGCCAGCGCAGCGCGCCCGGACAGCAGGTCGGTCAGGGCCGAGCCGACGACGTCACCGCGCCACCCCGATGCCAACCGGGTCTCCCCCTCACCACGGACCAGGGCCTCGATGTCGGACCGCGTCCCGAGCAGCGTCGGGTCGAGGTCGAGGTCCTTCGCCGCCTGGGAAACCCAGGCGGACACCAGCGTCACGGCGGCACGCAGGTCACCCTGAACCCTGTTGGAACGGCGTGGGGTAGAGGGCACGGGAGGGAGGCCTGACGCTCCCTCCAGCGCGTGCAGCACGTCGGAAGCAGCGGCGTTGCGGAGGTGGCGGCCATCAACGCCCCGCACCCGACGGAGCGCCTCCTCGTCGGCGGGATTCTCCTGGGCCACTGCCACCACGGCCAGGTCGGGGAAGACACTCCGGACCGGGACATCACGGTCCACTGCCTCGCGTTCACGCCAGGCGGCAAGGGCCCGCGCCCGCGTGAAGGCATCACCGCGCAACCGTCGGGCCTCCTTGATCCTCTCCCAGGCGGCAAGGGGATCGCGTGGCCCACGGTCGCGCTCTAGCAGTTCCCGACATTCATCCCTGGCCCACTCCATGCGTCCTCGGGTGGTGAGGTCCGCTACCAAGCGATCATGGAGGACCAGGAGGTGCACCACGTCGGCAGCGGCGTACTCGAGTTGTGATCCCGACAGGGGTCGAGCCAGCCAGTCACTGAGGCGGTCGCCCTTCGGCAGTCGGATGCCGAGCTCCCGCTCGCAGAGGGTGGTCAGCGATGGCGTCGAGAGTCCGACGAAGCCCGCCGCCAACTGCGTGTCGAAGAGATTACGTGGCGCCGTCCCGCAGGCCCGGTCGAAGACCTCCAGGTCCTGGCCAGCGGCGTGCATGACGAAGAGGACATCGGACTCCAACACGGGGGAGAATGCGGAGAGGTCCACGGCGAGCGGATCGACGATTGCCAGGCCGTCGGCCCACCCGATCTGGAGAAGCGCCACCTGAGGGTAGTAGGTGCGTTCACGGTGGAACTCCGTATCGACGGCGATCCGCGGCTCGTCCAACAGACGGCCGACCAACGCCTCGAAGGCCTCCTGCTCCTCGATGGGCGCCGGAGCAGGCTGGTCGGAGCCACTGATGGTTCCTCGTGCGCTGCCGCCGCGTCCGCGTCTCAGGTCGCCAGTCCTGTCTCGACCGGGAAGCCGCCGACGACCCAGGCCTCGGTGCCCCCGAGCACGTTCACCGCATCGATGCCCCGGGTCTTCAGGAACTCGGCGGCAGCCAGGCTCCTGCCTCCCTTGGCACAGATCAGGTACACCGTGCCGTCTCCCGGGACCTCTTCGACACGAGCAGGGACCTCACCCAGGGGGATGGGGAGCGCTCCCGGAACCCTGGCCTGCTCAAACTCGTCGGGTTCGCGGACATCCACGAGGGGCGCCCCCTCGGCGAGCCGCACCGCCAACTCGGCCACGTCGATCTCTGGAACGTCCATTGGCTGTTCGGCGCCTCTCGATGATCGGATGACGGGCGGCACCCTAGTCAGGACATCCGGTCGGACCGCGGCCCGTCGTGTTCCGGCCCCCCAGGTCCTCAGGACGATCGGCGTCCCTCAGTGAACACTCGTCGGATACGGAGACCTCGACGACCGGCAACTTGCGGCCGGCGCGCCAGGGAGCCCGCTCCCCCGCCTCGAACGAGGCAGCCAGCGACGTCCGTGCGCCGGCCGGCCAGAGGGCATGGAGCCACTGGGGGACACCATCGAGTACCGGGAGCACGACGGAGTCCGGAGCATCAATGCCGTGATCCAGGAGTTCGGCGACGGTGGCCGCAGAGGCATCCGGGAGGTCGCAGGCGAGGACGACCACCGGGCGTCGCCCGTCCTCGTCGAGGGCGGAAAGTGCCGTCAGAATCCCTCCCAGCGGGCCCTCCCCGGGCCAGGCGTCGGGGATTACTTCATGGCCGGTGGCCTCGGACAGGCCGTCGGCACCCCCGACCAGGAACACGGGGGAAAGGTGCGCAGCTTGGAGTGCCTCGAGCGCCCCCATGGCCAGGGGCCTCCCGTCGACCTCCAGAACCGCCTTGTCCACGCCCATACGGCGACTGGCGCCCCCAGCCAGCACCGCCCCGGCCACTCCCCGGTCGTCGTCGGTCACCGATCCACTGCCGGCCACGTCGGATCGAGTTGACGGAGGAAGAGTTCACAACGTTCCTGTTCGTCAACCTCCCCAATCTCGCCGGCCATCCTGGCGAGGCCGTCCAGGCAGCGCAGGAAGCCACGGTTCTCGAATCGCTCCCACCGGACGAATCCCGTGCCGCGCCAGCCACCCTGGCGAAGCCGGTCCAGGCCGCGGTGGTAGCCGACCCGATAGGCGGCGTAGGCCTCGACGCGATCACGGGCCAGGTCGCCGAGCGACGCCCAGGCGGCGAGGCATCGGGGCCAGCGTGCCGCCACCGCAGCCACGGCATCGCGTTGAACACTCTCGCGCAAAGCCAGCGCCTCCCCGAGTGCGTCGAGGCAACCGACGGGTTCGGGATCCAGGATGGCCTCGGGAGGGCCGCTCCCCGACAGGCTCACCGGATGTTGTTCGCTCACGGCCGAGGAGGGTACCCCTCCCCCAGCTCCCGAGGGACGCTCGGTAGGGTCCCAGCGTGTCCGACAGGCTCTACGACCTCCCCCAACTGACCACCCTGCCTAGTTGGGCGGACCCCGAGCTCCTGGCGAACGCCAGCATGCTCGGCCTCGTCATCCTCGCCCTGGCCGCCTACCTGATCCTCCGCTTCCTGCGCAGGATCGTGGTCAAGGTAGCCCTCATCGCACTGGTCGTCCTGGTCGGATTCGGGCTCTGGGACCAACGCCTCGAGCTCCGCTCGTGCGCCGACGACTGCTCGTGCACCCTGTTCGGCCAGTCGGTGCAGATCCCGCTCGACAAGAATCCCCGCTGCGGCGCCGGCTGATCCGCCGAGCCGGATCAGGGCGCTTCCGGGATCCGTTCGAGTCGGAGTTCATTCGTCGCACGCGACGCTGGGTCGGTTCCCGCCAAAACTGCCACGAGTTCGCCGACCTCGACGCCCCCCTGTTCACGAGTCATGTGGAGGGCCGCGACGACGCGGAGGTCCACGTCGCCGTCCTCGGGCAAGTGGAAGGGCTCGGTGCCCCAACTCAGGGAGAGTTGCCGGACGGTGCGCTCGTCGGCGCTATAGCCGAGGATCCGCGCCGCTGGCCGGAAGCGCGCCATCGACCGGACCGTGAAACCGGAGCCTGACACGCAGACGATCGTTCGGATACCCAGTTCCTCGACCGCCCGTGCAGTCGCCACGGTCATGGCGTCGGTGATCGATGTGTTCGGGTCGACGCCGTCGGCGAGGCGGGACTCGGCCAGTTCGGCGGACCATCCATGGTGGTCGAAGTGCTCATCGGCGTGCTGTGCGACGCGGGACATGGTTGCCACCACGTTGACGGGATCAACGCCCACGGCGGTCTCCCCCGAGAGCATCACGGCACTCGAGCCGTCCCAGATGGCGTTCGCCACGTCGGAGACCTCGGCACGGGTCGGCGTTGGATCCTTGATCATGGACTCGAACATCTGGGTCGCAGTGATCGCCGGCCGCCCCAGCGAGATGCACTGCCGGATGATCTGCTTCTGGAAGACCGGTAGGGATTCGATGCCGCACTCGTTGCCGAGGTCGCCCCGAGCCACCATCACGGCTCCCGACTTCTCGATGATTCCCCGAAGATCGGTAAGGGCTGCTGCCGTCTCGATCTTGGCCACCACCAGAGGGCCGAACGGGTGCGGGTCGAGGCCGAGGCGTTCGATGTCGTCTGCCGAGCGGACGAACGAGAGGGCGATCATGTCGACCTCGTATCCGAGGAAGAATTCGACCGCACGGAAGTCCTCGGGAGTGGGCGCCGAGAGGGAGAGCCGATCAGCGGGGATATGGAGTCCCGGCCGGCCCGAGAGGACACCGCCATGGACGACCGTGGAGGAGATCCGGTCGCCTTCCAGGTCACCCATCTGGAGGATCACCCGGCCGTCACCGATGCTCATGCGACCACCCGGTTCGACGTCGGAGAAGAATGCCTCGTAGTCGACCTCGATGACAGCCGCCCGGCTCCGGAGGTGGCCGATCCGCAACTGCACCGTGGCTCCCTCAGCGAACTCGACGGGGTCGTCGCCGAAGCTGGCAGCACGAATCTTGGGCCCCGTCAGGTCGATGAGGATGCCCACCGAGCGGTCCTCCTCGGCGGCGAGGCGGCGAATCGTCGTCAGGCGCTCAGCGTTCTCCTCGAGGGAACTGTGCGCCATCCCGAGGCGGGCCACGTCCATCCCGGCGCGGATCAGGCCGCGCAGCACCGGCTCACTATCGGAGGCGGGCCCGATCGTCGCGATGATCTTGGTGCGCCGGGACATTGCGACACGCTACCGGCTCGACCAAACTGCCTGTCGGGTAGGCCGACGGGATTAGCGTCAGCCCGTGCACCTGCGTACGTACGAACCCCGACACCCGTTTCTTGACCACCCCGGCGTACTCGCCTTCGCCCACCGCGGTGGAGCCGAGGAGGTTCCCGAGAACTCGCTCGCCGCCTTTCAGCACGCCACCGACCTCGGTTACCGCTACCTCGAGACCGACGTCCACCTGACCTCCGACGGGGTCGTCGTGGCATTCCACGACGACGTCCTCGACCGGGTGACCGACCGCACTGGACGTCTCGCCGACCTCTCCTGGGAGGAAGTGTCCGCCGCACGGATCGCCGGCACGGAGCCGATCCCCACCCTCTCGGACCTGCTCGAGTCGTTTCCGGAGGCCCGGATCAACATCGATCCCAAGGGTGACGCAGTCGTTCCCGCCCTGGCCCGCATCCTGGGGGAGTTCGAAGCCCTCGACCGGGTCTGCCTCGGGGCGTTCTCCGATCGCCGACTGGAGCACCTCCGAAGCCTCCTCGGGCCGGGGCTGTGCACCTCCGCCGGCCCACGTTCCATCGCCGGGTTCCGAGTCGCCTCCCTCGGGCTGCCGATACGACAACCACCGTGGCACTGCCTGCAGGTCCCGGTCCGATCGAACGGCATCCGCCTCGTCGACCGACGGTTCATCGCTGCGGCACACGACCGGGAACTCCAGGTACACGTCTGGACCGTCAACGACCCCGTGGAGATGCAACGCCTGGTCGAACTCGGAGTGGACGGCATCATGACGGACCGACCGAGCATCCTCCGGGAGGTCCTGGACGAACGGGGGCTCTGGGCCTGAGGCTCCGACAACACCTCCTTCGAAAGCACCTACACACCGCTACCTTTGGGCGATGCCCGACGTCGCCACCCGCCTCGACCTCGATGCCGTCCTCGGCACCTGAACCCACGGTTCCCGACTCCCCGATCCGGCCTCCGGGCACCGAATTCCGGGTACCACAGGCCGTACCTGTGGACGGCCCTGTGCACGACCCGCCGGATGTAGTGGAAATCCATCCAAAACTTGGGGATTTCGCCCTACTGGGTTGACCAGTGCCCCGCCGTCCTCCAAGATGCGATCACGCCGAACACGGCAAGGGGAATCGGATCCAGGTGGTCCGACGAACCACCGAAGGAAAGAGCTCTCGAGCTCGGACCGGAGGAGGAGCGTCGAGAGCCTGGTGAAGCCCCCGAGGCGAGTTCGGGGAGGACCAAGACCACGCTGGTCCCTTCGGGGAACAGCAGGTCGGCCGCAGGCACGGAGGTGTCAAGGCCGGAAGGGTTCGGAACGGCTCAAGGGCCGATCCGGAGTCGATCGGACGAAACACCAGCCGGGCCCGGGTCGCACCCGGTTGCGCCGACGCCGACGGGCGACGGAGGCAAAAAGGGTGTGGAACGGGGACGGTGTGTCGGGCACACCTGGTCCTTCGGGCGCCGTCGGGCGCCGGAAGGAGAGGGAGTGCCGGATCCCGCCGGGGATCAGTGGTCGAGTTGGGCTCGGGTTCGGGGACCGACGGGTCGTCGAGAATCGAGTCAGGGTGCAGCCCCCAGGGGAGGCACCACGAGTCCGGATCGTCTGACGGGACGGACCGGAGGGTGGAAATGGGACGAGGATTTGGCTCCGAGGAGTTGACCGGTTCGCCGGGAGGCTACTCGGGGCCAATTTCCTTTTTCTGGCCCCTTCTCTGCCTTCCGTGATCAGGGCACGTACTCGCCCATCACCGCCAGCGCCGTCAGGGCCACCATCCCCACTGCGGACACAGCTGGCACGAGGCGTCGGAGGCGGCTGTCATCGGCCAACACCGCCAGGGCCACGACGATCGGGAAGCCGTTCAGTGCATAGCGCTCGAGGCTGTTGAGGTTGTCGGCCGCCAGGGCGACCAGCAGGCAGGCAGCGGCAAAGGCTGCGTACCCGAGCGGCATCCTGCGAAACGCCACGATGACGAGGACGACGAAGCCCAGGGCGAACGGGATGTGCAGGCCGTCCCCGAGCGCATCCGGCCCGAACAGTTCGCCGAGCCCGGTGATGAGCCTGCGCAGGGGGTCAACGGGATCACCCCGGAGCTCACGTTGCACGACGAGCGGGGCAAAGGGCTCGTCGACAAGGGCCGACGCCCACCATACGAAGGCCCCGAATCCGACGGGGCCGCCGATGACAGCCGCCGTCCGAGCGATCCTCTCCCCCGCCGGTGCGGAGCGCCAGCCCGGCCAGACCGACGCCAGGGCTGCCACCGCCAGCAGCGCCCCCGTCGGCCGGGTCAGTGCAGCAGCCGTTGCGAGTCCGGCCGCCCACCACCAGTGCCGCCGGGACAATGCGAGGAAGGTGGCCACCGCCAGCAGGAGGAACAGCGCTTCGGCATACCCCCAGACCAGCACGAAGGCGGGTGGGAAGCAGGCCGTCAGCCACACGGCCCGACCGGCCAGACCACTGTCGCCCGTCACCTCGCGGACCAGGCGCAGGAGGAGGGCCATGGCCACCAGGGCCGTGACATTGGCGATGAAGAGCAGCGCCGGTCCTGCTCCGCCGGGAAGTACCACATCGAAGAGGCGGCCGAGGAGCACGAAGCCCGGAAAGAAGCGGATGCCCTCCGGCGCAGGACCCGGATAGCCCGACTCGACGAGCGACCGGTACCAGGCACCGTCCCAGGCGAGGAGTCCCTGCCCGACCTGGAGGGGCCGGTCCCCGTCGTGCAGGTGGTCGACGTAGAGGCGGACGCCGAGCATCGTTCCGACCACCAGTAGGCGGGCGACAATCCAGGCCGGGAGGACTGCGATGAGGTCCCTGCGGAAGGTGTCGATCACGAAGGAGGCACCCCGAAGGCGTTCAGGTTTGCGGCGTTGTAGTACTCGTCGCCGTCGGCCCCGACCAGGTGGCGGGAGGCACCCAGTCGAGCACTCAACTCACCGTGGAGGCGCCCACACTGCCGGCCGTAGTTGCGGTAGCCGTCGATCCAGATCATCCAGACGGCCCTCGATCCGCCAGCGCGAGCCACGATGGCGTCGGCCGCCGCAGCGGGGTCGGCGGACCGGTTGCGATCGGCATAGTCGACCCAGTCCACGCTCCTCCCGTCGTCCATGGCCGGGTAGGCGACGGTCGTGAAGCGATCGGCGAGCAGGAAGTATCCGGCTGGAGCCAGCTGGTCGGGACAGAAGACCACCAGGTCGCCATCATTCCCCTCGGCGGCGACCACCTCCGCAGCCACGCCTACCTGGGTCCGGTCCCGGCTCAGTTCACGTGCGACCGAGATCCACGACAGGCCGACGAGGAGCACGAGGGCCAGGGCAGTCGCCGGACGCGGCAGGCGGGCCAGTCCCACCCCGGCTGCCAACACCACCGGCACGAAACAGAACACCCCGTACCTCCCCTGAAAGGCCGTCTGAGTGACGAGGCTGACGCCGGCGCCGAGGAGCATGGTGGCGAAGCCCACGCCGATGGCGATCCACAACCAGGGCAGGTCGGTCAGGCCCAACTCCGAGCGGTCGCCCCGGGTTCCGAGTCCGAGAACCACAAGCACGGAGAGGACCACGGCCACGAGGAGCGCCTCGGAGCCCCGTCCGCCGCCGAAAGCCTCTAGGGCCACCGCTGCGACGACCGTCGGCCGCGGCCCGGGGGACCACGGCGTCCCCGTGTGGGCCAACTGGTACCAGAGGACGGGAAGCCAGGGCACGAAGGCCACGGCACCGGCAGCCACCCCCACGAGGAGCCTCGGCGCTGCCGCCACCCGCCGTGTGATGGTGGCGACGAGGAGTCCGCCGAGGAGGACGGCGACGAGGAAGAGGGACCAGTAGTGCGTGTAGAGCAGCAACGCCACCACAGCGGCGACTCCGGCGAGGCGTGGTCCGTCCGGTCGGCGCCATGCCGACTCGACCGCGAGGTGGCCGAGGAGGAGGAGGACGAGCAATAGGGCGTACATCCGCGCTTCGGTGGCATACCGGATGGCGAATGGGCTCGAGGCCAGGACACCGAGCACAAGGGTCGAGGTCCGTGCCTCGACATGTCGTCGTGTGACCGACACGACGAGTCCGAGGGCAAGCACCCCCAGCAGCCCCGACATCGCCCTCGCCGCGAATGCCGAATTCCCCGCCACGGCTGTCCAGGCGGAGAGCAGCAGGTAGAAGAACGGCGGGTGCCCATCGTGGCGGAGGGCGTCGACGAGTCCTCCCAGTCCCTGGTCGGCCAGGGTGACTGACTGCGCCTCGTCCAGCCAGAGCGGGGAATCGGCGACGAACCGCAGAAGGATCCCGACGAGCAGCGCCACGACGACGACGACCCCGACCGGGGAGCGGAGAACCTCCATCGGACGGGCGGCCCCCGTGGAGGACGTGGAGGACGACGCGCTCACGATCCGTGATGGTACCGGCCGCTCGGAGGCCGATGGGTATGCTGCGCGGGAGCGCCTAGGCCGGCCTGCTTGCCACCACCGACCGACGGCCAGACGCACCCCATGAACCCTGCCGAGCCCCCCCACCGCGATCCAGAGGATGAGCGGACCGTGATCGTCGGCGCCGGTCCGGCCGGCCTCACGGCTGCCTACCAGTTGGCGAAGGCCGGCCGGGCGGCGACGGTCCTCGAGGCCGACGACGTCGTGGGCGGCATCAGTCGGACCGTGCTCCGCGACGGCTGGCGCTTCGACATCGGCGGTCACCGCTTCTTCACGAAGGTCCGTGTCGTCTCCGACCTCTGGCACGAGATCCTCGATGACGATGATTTCCTCGTGCGCCCCCGCATGAGCCGCATCTTCTACCAGGGACGCTTCTACGACTATCCACTGCGTGCGGGAAACGCCCTGCGGAACCTGGGCGTGGTCGAGGCCGTGCGGTGCGTGCTCTCGTACGTCTGGGTGCGGATCCGCCCACCCGCCGACCAGAGCACCTTCGAGGGCTGGACCGCCAGTCGTTTCGGATGGAGGCTGTACCGCACCTTCTTCAAGACCTATACCGAGAAGGTCTGGGGCGTGCCCGGCGACCAACTTCGGGCCGACTGGGCGGCGCAGCGCATCAAGAACCTCTCCCTCTTTAGCGCCGTGCTCAACTCGTTGCTGCCCCGCCGCAACCAGAAGGACATCACCAGCCTCATCGAGGAGTTCGAGTACCCCCGATACGGGCCCGGGATGATGTGGGAGCGCTGCCACGAGAAAGTTCTGGCGCAGGGTGGCGACGTCCGTCTCGAGCACCGGGTGACGCGCATCGAACATTCGGGTGGGCGGGCACACACCGTGCTCGCAGAGGGCCCCGAAGGTCCGCTCACGCTGCCCGCCGACCACGTCATCTCGTCCATGCCGATCCCCCACCTCCTGCGGGCCATGCACCCGCCCGTTCCCGATGAGGTGGCCGCCGCCGCAGACGGTCTCCGCTTCCGGGACTTCATCACCGTGGCCCTGGTCGTTCCCGAGGAGGACGGATTCCCCGACAACTGGATCTACATCCACGCTCCCGACGTCGACGTCGGCCGGGTCCAGAACTTCGGCCGCTGGTCGCCGTACCTCGTCAAGGACGGACGGACCTGTCTCGGGTTGGAGTACTTCGTCAACGAAGGCGATGACATCTGGAATGCCGACGACGCCGACCTCATCGCCAAGGGCAGCCGCGAAATGGCCCAACTCGGCCTCCTCGACGCCTCCCGGATCGAGGCGGGCCACGTCGTCCGGATGCCGAAGGCGTACCCGATGTACGACGGCGACTACCAGGCCCACGTGGCGGTCCTGCGCTCCTGGCTGGAAGCGAACACGCCCAACGTCCACCCCGTGGGGCGCAACGGAATGCACCGCTACAACAACCAGGACCATTCGATGCTGACCGCCATGCTCGTGGTCGAGAACATCCAGGGCGCCGACCACGACGTGTGGCAGGTCAACGTGGAAGAGGACTACCACGAAGAAATCCGACCACGGAGGCCCGCCGCCTCCGGTTGACCCCGGAGCCGACTCCCGATGGCTGGGCCGTTCTCCCTCCTCCCCACGACGCCCTTCGTCCGTCGACTCTGCCTGATCGCCCTCGCCGGCCTGGCGCTCCGACTGCTTTACGTGCTCCTCATGACCCGGGGGGCGGCGCTCACCGGTGATGCCGGCTACTACCACGAGGCCGCCAACCTCCTGGCCGACGGACTGGGCTTCACCGAGCCCTACCGGTACCTGCACGGCGGAGCCCAGGAGTACCTCTTCATCGACGACCCCTCCCTCATCACCGCGACCGCCAACACCGCCCTCCCCGTGGGACATGTGGAGCCCACCGCAGGCCACCCCCCGCTCTGGGTGCTGATCCTCGGCCTTTCTTCGCTCCTCGGGATCACCAGCGAACTCGGACACCAGTTGGTCTCGGCCTGCGTCGGTGTGGCCGGGATCGTCCTCCTGGGCCTCCTGGGCCGGGAGGTCGGCGGTGAACGGTGCGGCCTCCTCGCCGGGGCATTCGCCGCCGGCTACGCATTCCTGTGGTTGAACGACGGGTCGATCATGTCCGAGAGCCTCGTCGTGGCACTCGTCGCCGCCAGCACCCTTGTGGCGCTTCGCCTGCGGGAGGACGACGGACCCCGGTCGGTGGTCCTCTTCGGCCTCCTCGCCGGACTGGCTGCCCTGACCCGGGTTGAACTGATCCTGTTCCTGCCCTTTGCCGTGGTCCCCATGGTGGTTGATCGGGGACGTCCCCCCGCCGAGCGCCTCCGCAGGGTCGCCACCGTCGGCATCGTCGCCCTCCTCGTCATGTCCCCCTGGCTGGTCCGCAACCTGTCCCGATTCGAGGAACCGGTGTTCCTCTCCAACGGGTCCGGCGTGCTCCTCGCCCAGACCAACTGCGACGCCACCTACTACGGCGACAAGGTCGGGTCATGGGAACACCTCTGCGTGCTTCCCCAACCACTCGGAGACGACGGCAGGACCCTCGATGAATCCGAGCGAGACGCCGCCTGGAGGCAGCGTGGCCTCGACTACGCCTCCGCCCACAAAGGACGTCTGATCGGCCACGTTGTTCCCCGGCGGATCGCCCGCCTCTGGGCGGTCCATGATCCGATCGAGCAGTTGCGCGCCGACGTCATCGTCGAGGGACGGCACTTCCGGGCCTCGGTCATCGGCCTCGTCCAATACACCCTCTTGGTGCCGGCCGCGATCGCCGGGGCGTTCCTGTTGCGGCGCCGACGACGCCCGCTCCTACCCCTGCTCGCCTGGCCGGCCATCGTCACCTTCGTCGCCGCCCTCACCATGGGAACCACGCGCTACCGGGTCAGCGCCGAGGTCGTCATCGTCGTCCTGGCCGCCGTGGCGGTCGATTCACTCGTCGACCGGCGCCGGGAACGGACGACCGACTCCCCGGGCTGAACGTCGGGCCGCCCCTACACTGCGTCGATGGTCCATCCCGTCAGCGTCACCCTCGACGTGGAGGACCTGCGCCCCTCTCCCGACCTGACGGAGCGGGCGGTCGTGATGACCCACCGGGTCCTCGACCTCTTTGCCGAATTCGATATCCGTGCCTCCGTCTACGTGGTGGCCGACCTGGCCGAACGCCGTCCAGAACTCGTGCGGCGTGCAGCGACAGAGGGCCACGAGGTGGGCCTCCACGGACATGCACACGTGCCCCTACCCGTGGTGGGCGAGGCGCTGTTCGCCGAGGCCACCCGCAGCGCCCGCTCCCTACTCCAGGACCTCTCCGGCCAGCCCATCGACGGCTACCGGGCGCCGATGATGTCCCTGGTGCCCGCCAGTTCCTGGGCGGTTCCGATCCTGGCAGACCTGGGCTTCACCTACTCCTCGAGCACGCTTCCCGCCCCGAGTCCCCTGTACGGGTGGCCCGGACTGCCGAGGCGGGCGTTTCGCTGGTCCGCCGGACCCGTCGAGTTGCCCTGCCCGTTGGTGCGCATTCCCCTGCTCGACCTCCCCTACCTCGGCGGCACCTACCTCCGGCTGCTGCCCGATGCCGTCCGGCGCCATGGGCAGCGGCGTGCCGGGCCCGATGAGGTGCTCTGGACGTACTGCCATCCCTGGGAGTTTGATCCCGACGAGCCGTACCACCCCCACGACCACATCGGCACGGTCGCAAGTCGGATCGCCTGGCTCCGCCGGACGCATATGGAACGCAGGGTCCGACGCCTGCTCGCCGAGCCGGTCGCCGCCCCCCTCGGCGAACGCGTCGAGGCGATCGCTGCCTCGGACCTGCCGGTCGTCGACCATTCGCAACCCCCGACCCTCGGCCGGGTTGCCCGCCTCGCGAACGGGCGCCTGCGCTCCGGCTGATGCCGCCTACCGCCACTGCCGCACGGCCGACCCTGCGAGCACCCTCGACCTTCGCCGGGAGGCTCGCCCTCATCGCCGCACTCGGTGGCCTCCTCCGGGTGCTCTACGTCCTCCTGGTCCTGGCCGACAATCCCCTGAGCGGTGATGCCGCCGGCTACCACCACGCCGCCAACCTCTTCGCCGACGGCGCCGGCTTCCCCGAGCCGCTCCGGCACATGTTCGGCGGTGTCGACCTGATCGTGCGCGACGGCGCCGAACTCATCGTCGCCACGCCGATCGGCCACCTCGAGCCGACAGCAGGCCACCCCCCCGTCTGGACGGTGCTCCTCGGCACCTTCTCGTTCCTCGGCGCTGTCACCGTCCTCCAGCAACAGGTCGTGGCAGCCCTGCTCGGAATACCTGCGATCGTGCTCATCGGGTTACTCGGCCGAGAGCTCCGTTCGGAGCGGCTCGGCCTCATCGCCGCCTCGCTCGCCGCCAGCTATGCCTTCATCTGGGTAAACGACGGCCTGCTCATGGCCGAGACCGCCGCAATCGCCGCGGCAGCCGCCACCTCGTGGGCAGGGCTGCGGTTCGCACGAAATCCGTCACTCCGCCGAGCGGTGGTGTTCGGGCTGGTTGGTGGCCTGGCCGCCCTCTCCCGGGCCGAACTACTCCTCATCCTGCCGCTGCTGACCGCGGTGGTGCTCCTCCGATCCGAGCTTTCCTGGCGGGACCAGGGCATCCGTGCCTCGGCCGCTACTGCGGCCACGCTGCTGCTGCTCTCCCCCTGGGTGGTGAGAAACTTGCTCGTCTTCGAGGAGTCCGTCTTCTTATCCAACGGGGCCGGCACGGTCCTCGTGCAGGCCAACTGCGACCCCACCTACCACGGCGACTTCCTCGGCTACTGGCGCATCGAGTGCGGGCACCCGGCACCCTTTGGCCCCATCGGCGAGCACCTCGACGAATCGGAACGCGATGCCGTGGTCCTCGACCGGGCGATGGACTACATCGACGACCACCGATCCCGCCTCCTGACCGTTGTCGTCCCTGCCCGGATCGGGCGGATGTGGGGCGCCTACGACACAGTCGACCAATTGCGCCTCGACGCCCTGGTCGACCGCCGCCCGCTCGCCGTCTCAACGCTGGGGTTCCTCCAGTACGTCGCCCTCCTCCCACTGGCGGCAGCGGGGGCGGTTCTGCTCTGGCGTCGCCGGGAGTCGTTGCTCGCCGTTGCGGCGTGGATCCCGATCGCCACCCTCACTGCGGCCATCTCGTTCGGCAACACGCGCTACCGGACGGCGGCCGAGGTCTCGATCGTCGTGCTGGCCGCCGTTGCGCTCGACGTCCTGGCAGAACGCCGGCGTCAACCGGAGCAGGCCCCCGGCGGATCGTCGTAGCGAGGGTCGAGTGTCCACTCCCCCGTCCACCATTCACCCTGCGGGTGACCCGCCTCCGGATCACCGACCTCCACGTCCACCACTCCACGGATCAGGAGCACCTCCGCCACGGCCTCACCGAGGAGCGCCGCGCCCGCCGGGCAGAGGTGACCGTCGTCGTCCCCGTTGCGGACCTTTCGAACCTGTTGAACGGTGCCGTCGACGGCGATATTGGTGCGGGTGAACTCACCCCGGGCATCGCCCAGTAGGGATCCGTCGATGTATGCGACGTTCCGATGCCTCCCCGCGACCGAGGAGATCACGTCGTTGACCAGGATCAGGTGCTCCCTGGCATCCTCTTCGGGCGGGGTCGGAGGCAGC
>Ga0206681_10000107_pt1 | contig 53506 bp, 40 predicted proteins | sample M150012015metaG_FD_161048 | JGI IMG/M metagenome (GOLD analysis project Ga0206681, IMG submission 161048) | Ammonia-oxidizing marine archaeal communities from Monterey Bay, California, United States - M1 500m 12015 | ecosystem: Environmental > Aquatic > Marine > Intertidal zone | place: USA... | reverse complement strand
GTTAACAAAAGTTAATTTATGTTATTAGGATTTTTAAGATAAACCCTTGACATCTTGGTAGAAATCACGAAATTTACCTCGATGAATACAACCCACAACTATTGCGCTAGCCTTACGGCATATCAACGTTACAAAAGTCACGAAGTGAAAATTGGTTCTATTGCGATTGGAGGAGATAATCCTATTCGATTACAATCGATGACGACTACCAATACCATGGATACTGAAGCTACCGTTGAGCAGTCTATACGTATGATTCAAGCCGGTTGTGAATTGGTTCGCATCACGGCTCCTAGTAAAAGAGAAGCTGAAAACCTCCAAAACATTAAAGATGAGTTGGTAAAAAGAGGCTATAATACCCCTTTAGTTGCCGACATTCACTTTACGCCTGCTGCGGCTGAAGTTGCAGCACGTATAGTAGAAAAGGTACGTGTAAACCCCGGAAACTACGCCGATAAGAAGAAATTTGAGGAAATAGAATATACGGAGGATAGCTATCAGGCTCAACTCGAAAGAATTGCCAAGCGCTTCACTCCATTAGTAGAAATCTGTAAAGAAGAAGGTACTGCCATGCGCATCGGAACCAATCACGGTTCACTTTCGGATAGGATTTTAAGTCGTTACGGCGACACCCCCATGGGAATGGTGGAGTCGGCGCTAGAGTTTTTACGTATTTGTAAATCTTTAGATTACCACGATGTCATCATATCGATGAAAGCCAGTAACCCACAAGTGATGGTGCAAGCCTACCGTTTACTCATTAATAAGATGCAAGACGAGGGAATGAGCTATCCACTACACCTCGGTGTTACCGAAGCGGGAGAAGGTGAAGATGGAAGAATAAAATCAGCAGTAGGTATAGGAACTCTTTTGGAAGATGGTATTGGCGATACAGTTCGCGTGTCCCTTACCGAAGAGCCTGAATCTGAAATTCCTGTAGCCAAAAATTTGGTCGATCGTTATTCGGATAGAATACCTCATGATAAGATTGAGACTATTTCAAAAAACCCAATCAATCCCTTCGAGTATCACCGAAGAAACACAAAGGAAGTCTTAAATATTGGAGCTAAACATGTCCCTATTGTGATTGCGGACTTCTGTTTGAAAAAGAAAATTACTCCCGCAAGTCTTTTTGCTTTAGGTTATAACTACTCTGTTCCACTAGATAAATGGAACATTTCTGATATGGCCTGTGACTATGTATTTGTAGGAGATCATATTGTGGATTTTGCTATTCCGGGTACACTCGGAGTTATATACAATCATAAAACGTGGATCGAAAACAAAGGAGAACGCTGTTACCCTTTCCTCGATGCAAAAAAGTACTTAAGTACTATTGAACTTTCACAGGAATTAAATATTGTTTATGCTTGTTTGAGTGATGTCACAGATGAATTAATCACTAAACTTAAATCAGATTCTACTTCTGTGTTGATGATTGATTCGTACAATAAGCACGGAATGGCAGAACAACGAAAGTTGTTTATTGAACTGATGAATGCCAAATGTAATGTACCCGTAATTATTGGTCGTGCTTATGGCAACTTAACAACAGAGCGGTTGCAACTACAATCCTCTACCGATATGGGAGCATTATTATTAGATGGTTTAGGCGATGGTGTGTTTATCGCAGCAGAAAACTGTGGTGGCGATCAAATGATCATGCAAACGGCTTTTGGTATTCTTCAAGCTACTCGAACACGTATTTCTAAAACAGAATATATTTCCTGCCCGAGTTGTGGGCGTACCCTTTTTGATCTGCAGGAAACTACCGCTAAAATTCGTTCTAAAACGAGCCATCTTAAAGGCTTGAAAATTGGAATTATGGGCTGTATCGTAAATGGACCTGGAGAAATGGCAGACGCAGACTATGGCTACGTTGGAACCGGTGTTGGTAAAATAACACTTTACAAAGAAAAAGAGGTCGTACAAAGAAATATCCCAGCAGTCGATGCCGTGGATGCTCTAATTGATCTTATAAAAGTAAATGGTGATTGGATTGAGCCTGTAATCTAATTACAAAGAGTCGTAAATACAGGTGGCTTTTAAAAAAGCCACTCTACACTTCATTTCTTGTGGTGTAATATTTAAGTGATGTTTCATTCTTATAAAACGACATATCAACTCTGTGCGATCCAACACATTTCTGTGTTTTGCTAGTGCGATGATATTTGTAACCTTGTCGTGCATGGGTGATGTTACTTATCTAACATTAGATATACAAATGCTATGCCAAACACATTCAGATAGTTACATATCGTAATGTAAAGTGATGGGCAACCCCCATACTCAATTCAGTCTATTTAACTACAAATCGAACTCTTCTAAACTTGATTTATAGATCTCAATAGAAAACCATATCTTTAAAACAATGGATAAAACGAGATGCGATTGGTCTACAAAAGACCCCCTATATATAGTCTACCACGATAATGAGTGGGGTGTGCCGCTACATGATGAGCAACAACTATTTGAATTTTTAATCCTAGAAACCTTTCAAGCTGGATTAAGCTGGATTACAGTACTTCGTAAAAGAGAGAACTTCAGAGAAGCCTTCGATAATTTTGAGTATAAAAAAGTAGCCTTATACGACGAAGCAAAAATTCAAGAATTACTTCAGAATAAGGGAATCATCAGAAATAAACTAAAGGTGAGATCGGCAATTTCTAATGCGCTAGCCTTCATGGAAATTCAAAAGGAATTTGGTTCTTTCGACAAGTACATTTGGGGCTTTGTAGGTGCTAAGCCGATTCAAAACAACCGCAAAACAATGAGTGAACTTCCTGCTACCACAGAAATCTCAGATAAACTAAGTAAGGACTTAAAAAAACGAGGATTCAAGTTTGTTGGGTCTACCGTAATCTATGCTCATATGCAAGCCACAGGAATGGTAAACGACCACGTGGTAGACTGCTTTAGACACAAAGAAGTAAAAAGATTATAAATTGAAGATTTTGAGTTTTAAATTTAATCTTCAAATCCAAATTTTTTCTACTTTAGTCCTTCTCAAAACAAAACCGATGAATAAAATTCTTAGTATACTTTGCTCTGCCTTATTGCTAACAGCTTGCAGCTCTAAAAAAGATTTCCGCGTAGACAAACACAGTTTTTCAGAACCTCATAATGTGCTTACTACACATTTAGATCTAGACGTAAATGTTGACTTCGAAAATGAAGTTATATCAGGTGTAGCTCATTATCAAATTGATAATAAAACAGGATGCAAGAAACTAATCCTTGATGCAAATGGTTTAATCATCGATAAAGTGTCGAGTGGTGGATTAGAATGTACTTTTACTCTCAATAAAAAAGACTCTATTCTAGGGCAAGCCTTAATTATCGATATCGAAAAAGAGGCTACAGAAGTTACTATACACTACCAATCAGCACCAAATGCAAAAGCTTTACAATGGCTAAACCCAAAGCAGACTGCAGGGAAAGAGCAAGCCTTTTTATTCACACAATCACAAGCCATTTTAGCCAGAACTTGGCTTCCTTGTCAAGACTCTCCTGGAGTCCGTTTTAGTTATAATGCTACTATAAAAGTACCTAGCGATTTAATGGCAGTGATGAGTGCAGAAAATCCTACAGAAAAAAGTAGCGATGGTATTTATCATTTTAAAATGAAACAAGCTATCCCTGCTTATTTAATGGCACTTGGAGTTGGAAACTTAGAATTTCAAAGTTTAGGTGAACATACCGGAATTTATGCCGAACCCGAAATGATTGATAAGGCAGCCTACGAATTTGCGGAAACCGAAGACATGCTGAAAATTGCCGAAGAAATGTATGGAAAATACGCTTGGGATCGATACGACATGCTACTACTTCCTCCTAGCTTTCCTTTTGGTGGAATGGAAAATCCGCGCTTAACTTTTGTAACGCCAACAATACTTGCAGGTGATCGCTCACTTACAGCACTTATTGCACACGAATTAGCGCACTCGTGGTCGGGGAATTTAGTCACTAACAAAACATGGGACGACTTCTGGCTAAACGAAGGTTTTACCGTTTATTTTGAACGTAGAATTATGGAACGCATGGAAGACAAAGACTATGCAGACATGCTCGCTTTATTAGGAAAACAAGACTTGGAGCACACAGTAGAATCCATAGGTCATAGCCATAAGGATACACACCTAAAACTAGATTTGCTCGATAGAGATCCAGACGATGGAATGACGGATGTTGCCTATGAAAAAGGCTTCTTTTTACTGCGCTTAATTGAAGAATCAGTAGGTAGAAAACAATTCGATTTCTTCTTGAATAAATACTTCTCCGAGAACGCCTTTAAAGTAATGGACACTAAGGAGTTTATTGCTTACTTAAACACCAACCTCTTAAATGCACAACCAAAGGCAAAAGAAAAAATTCGTTTAGAAGAATGGATTTATGGAGCCGGAATTCCAGATAACTGCCCAACAGTGAAATCGACCAAGTTTAAAGCAGTAGACAATGCTATTCATTCATTCGAAAAAGGATATCCTTTAGCGAATATAAAATCAGAAAACTGGTCTTCGCACGAGTGGCTACATTTCTTAAGACAGTTACCTCGAGATATTTCTCAAAAACAATTAAACAAACTAGATGAGGCTTTCGGATTCACTTCTAGTGGGAATTCAGAAATATTAAACGCATGGTTTCAGCTTACCATTCCTATGGGCTATAAAGCAGCCGATAAGGCGCTAGAAGACTTCTTAATGACCGTAGGGAGAAGGAAATTCTTACAACCTCTTTATGAAGCACTCTATCTTAAAGACCCCGCAAGAGCAAAAAGTATTTATAAGAATGCTCGAGAAAATTATCACTCGGTTTCGACCCAAACACTAGATAAGATCATTCTACAGTAATTGGAGAAAGAAATTAGAAAGCAGGAAAAACATTGAGTCACTATTTATTGGGGAATTTTCAAATTCTTTACTTCCCGTAATAATTCATCTCATCTATATACTCCCACACATTTGGTGGCAGCATCGGGCGAACATCTTTTTTATCTTTAATAGCATTTCTGATAAAGCTCGAAGAAATCTGCATAATTGGAGCTCCTACTAAATTCACTCTTTCGTGATTGTCTAAAGAACCTGGCATCGTAGCCAAACGAGGGTAAACATACAACTCGTGATTCGTTAATATATATTCGTAGTTTCTCCACTTGTGAAAGGTGTTCAAATTATCGCCTCCCATAATGAGTGAAAAAGCATTATCAGGATACTTCTCACTTAAATGAGCCAAAGTATTTACGGTATACGAAGGCTGGGTAAGACTAAACTCTATATCTGAAACACGCAACTTATCAAAGTCTTTAACGGCTCTATGCACCATCTCTAAACGTGCGTAATCATCAAGTAGATTCTTTTTGTTCTTAAAGGGATTATGAGGACTCACCACAAACCAAACTTCATCGAGATTGGTGTAATTAGCCATATGATTGGCAATAATCAGATGTCCGATGTGAATGGGATTAAAAGTCCCAAAGTATAAACCTATTTTCTTTTTACTAGCCATTGATAAAGTCGGTTACTTTTTGATATGCCTCTTCTTGAGCGGTTTTCAAATCGTCGTTGATAATCACCAAATCGAATTCCGGCGCATAGCACATCTCTTCTTCGGCCTTGTCTAAACGCATCTTCAAATTCGCTTCGTCTTCGGTATTACGAGCAATTAATCGCTCTTTTAAAACTTCTATTGAAGGCGCCTTAATGAATACCGAAAGTGCTTGATTTCCATATTGTTTCTTCAGGTTTACGCCTCCAACAACATCAATATCAAAAATCACCTGTTTTCCTTTAGCCCAAATACGCTCAACTTCAGAGCGAAGCGTTCCATAATAGCGACCTTCATAAACTTCCTCCCATTCCAAGAATTCATCAGCAGCTACTTTAGCTCTAAATTCTTCGGGACTTAAAAAGTAATAATGTTCGCCGTGTTTTTCTTCTCCGCGAGGTGCTCTGCTACAAGCCGAAATAGAAAATTCTACCGGAACACCTTGTTCCAGTAAATAGTTTACTATCGTTGACTTTCCAGAACCCGAAGGAGCCGAGAATATGATGAGCTTACGCGTATTCATACTACAATACGTTCAGTGTTTGTTCCTTAATCTTCTCTAAAGCATCTTTCATTTGTACCACCAATTTCTGAATTTCAGTATGGTTTGCCTTAGAACCCATTGTATTTATTTCTCTACCCAATTCCTGAGAGATAAAACCTAATTTCTTTCCGTTAGATTCTTCAGATTCCATCGTTTCGATGAAATAAGCACAGTGATTTTTTAAACGCACTTTTTCTTCAGAAACATCTAGCTTTTCGATGAAATAAATCATCTCTTGCTCTAAGCGATCTCTATCGAAATCTACCGATTGTAATACATCAGTAAGCTTTGTAGAAATACGTTCCTTAATAGTATTGATACGCTCTTGCTCATATTGTGGCACCTCATCATGAAGAGCGTCAATTGTAGCTATTTGAGATTTAATATCTTTCTCTAGCGATAAACCTTCGGTTTTTCTGTAATCAACCAAAGCCTCAACCGCTTCTTTAACTACCTTCATTACAGAAGTCCATTCTTCTTTATCGAATTCTTCGCGTTCTACTTTCATGGCATCTGGTAAACGCATAGCCATGTTCAACAATTCACCTGCAGCAACTTTTCCTTCTCCAACTTCTTGTAAAGAATTCATATACGTACTCACTAAATCTTTATTGATCTTGTGATGTGAATCCGTTCCAGTATTTTCAACAAAAATTGCCAATTCAATCTTCCCCCTGCGAAGTGTAGCCGAAAGGTACGAACGTACATCCAACTCTTTCTCTTTATAAAAAGATGGAATACGCGTATTTATATCTACCTGCTTAGAGTTTAAACTCTTTACTTCTACAGTAATTTTCTTGTTTGGAAGAACTAAAGTAGCTCTACCAAAGCCAGTCATCGATTGAATCATAAATATTTATTTGATGCAAAAATAAGGAATTTTGTTGGGTAAGGACTTTTATTCTTTTGCGGGTTTCGGTTTCCTTCCTACCAGATAAACGCCAATAAAAATAATTGAAGATGCGATAATTTTAATCGGATCTAAATTATCTGAACCCAACATTAAAGCGACTACCGTAGCGAGTACCGGCTGCAAATAAATATAAAAGCCAACAGTAGAGGCTCGCAATCTTTTTAAAGCATAAATATTGAACATATAAGCCAAGAAGGAAGTCCCAAAAACAACAAAGGCAATTTCGCACCATATTTTAGTACTTATCTCAGACCACTCTACTGCCTGAACATCAGTAAAACCAAAAGGTAACACCACAATAAATCCAACTGTAAATACCCATTTCATAATCGTTAGAAAATGATACTTAGACATTAATGGCTTTACGATAGTTAAATAAATCGCATAACAACATGCATTCACAAATACTAATAAATTTCCGAGTGCAAGTTTTGGATTTCCCAACTCTAAATCTCGCCCATACACAGCAAGTATTACTGCACCTACAGCTCCCAAAGCAACCCCCAATATTCTTAAAGGGAGTTTCTTTTCACCATGAAATATAATCGCCAATATAAACACAACTATAGGCGCAGAAGTCATGGTAACCGCCGCATGTATAGGGGTAGTATAATTGAGTCCTTTAAAGAATAACATCATATTAATCGCAACACCAAAGAGTCCACAAAGTATCAGAATCCCATAATCCTCTCGCTTTACTTTCTCGCGAATCCAAATACGGTGAATAATTTGGAACAGAATCATTGCACCCGTAACACGTACCAATATAAAACCTATAGGCTGAATGGTGTCTGGCATCACATCTTTTGCAAAAGTAAAAGTAAGTGCGTAGATTAAATTGGCAAAGAACAATGCCATATGCGACTTTACTACATCATTCATGCGCTAATGTATTTTTTACTGCTTCGACTACTTTTTTGGAATTGCCCACATAAATCTCATCATTAATGATGAAAACAGGTCTTTTTAGAAAGGTGTATTCTTCGAGAAGAAGATTTTTAAAATCTTCTTCTTTTAAGTTTCTCTCCTTCAAAGCCATGCTTTTATATTTCATGGCACGCTTACTAAACAAAGCTTCGTAAGAAGAGGTAAACTTATACATTTCCTCTAATTGAGATTCACTTATTGCCTCTGTTTTAATATCCTGTAACACAAAATCAGTGGCTTTAATTTCTTTCAAAATTCGTTGACAAGTGCTGCAGCTAGAGAGATGATATACTTTTTTCATATTTATTAAATCTATTACAAAATTAGACAATCGCCAAGTCCTCACAAATTTCTACATTTGTAATAACTAATTTATACTACAATATGTCAGATCAACGCTTTGCCGTGATCGGCCTTGGTCAATTTGGATCGGCCATCGCCAGAAACTTATCAAAACGTGGAGCCGAAGTGCTCGCCATAGATTCATCCCTAGAAAAAGTTGAAGGCTTAAAGGATGAAGTATCTCATGCAGTAGCATTAGATGCTACAGACAAAAAAGCTCTTCTATCTCAAAACATACAAGATGTAGATGCCGTGGTGGTGGCTATTGGCGAAAATTTCCAAGGCCTTCTACTGTGTACATTCCTCTTAATGGAGCTTAAGGTAAAACGTATTATTACGCGTGCTATGGGTAACGACCAAAGAAGAATTTTGGAGAAAATGGGCGTCACAGAAATTTTATCTCCCGAAGATGAGGTAGGTGGAAACGTTGCCGAAATGCTTATTAACCCAGATGTGGTTATGTGTATTCAACTTCCAGACGATTATGAGATAGTTGAAGTGAAAGCCCCTACAGAAGTATGCGGTCGTAGCCTTGAAGACATTGGACTTAGAGAAAAATACAAACTCAACCTGGTGACCATCTTGAGAAAAGATGAAAACAATAAGGATGAAAACAATATCAAAGACTACCATATCATTGGTGTTCCTAGTTCTGATACCATCATAGAGAAAAGTGATATGATTGTTGTATTTGGGCTTACAAAAAATATTGAACGCTTCTTGGAAATAAACAAATAATGAAAGCATTTATCATTACAGGGACTAGTAGTGGACTCGGAAAAGCAATTTGTGAGCTTATTTTAGAAGATGATAACAATAGAGTTTTGGGTATTTCTAGAACCCAAAAAATAAACCACCCTAACTATACTCACATCTCATTAGACCTAAATGATATTGCAGATATAGAAACTCTAGAATTTCCACATTGGAAGGAAGCCCAACAAATAAGCTTAATTCACAATGCGGGGTGGATAGGACCTATCCAGAAAATGGGGAAACAAGAACTAGGCGCCATTGCTGCTTCATATATTATTAACCTTGTAGCACCTGCAGTTTTATCTAATCATTTTATTGCAATATATAAATCGCATAATGCTCAAAAAGTTATCCTAAGCATTAGCTCTGGTGCTGCTCACACACCTATCGCTGGTTGGAACACCTACTGTTCTTCTAAAGCAGGATTAGATATGCTGAGTAAATGTATTGATGAAGAACACAAAGACTTCATTAATCTTTCTATTGCTCCCGGAAAGGTAGATACGCCGATGCAAAAAGATATTCGTTTTGCAGATGAAAATGAATTCCCTAGACTGAAAGAATTTCAAGCATATCACTCCAAAAAAGAACTTTCTGACCCTAAAGAAATAGCTCAGAAATATAAAAAGGTGCTCTACAATCCTGCAGAACACCTTGAAGTAAGTCGTATTTCTGAAGTTTAAAGCGACGCAGAAAAAGGGATACTGTCTAATAATACAGATAAGCTATCTCTAAACAATTCAAAAGTAGCTCTCGAATTGGAACTTATCGGATCAGAGGGTGGTAATTTACTCTTGAAAGGATCTACCTGTTCACCATTTTTCCAAAAACGATAGCAAACATGTGGTCCTGTAGCTAATCCTGTACTTCCAACATAGCCTATCGTCTGCCCTTGTTTTACATGTGTTCCTACACGTACTCCTTTGGCGATCTTTGACATGTGTAAATACTGTGTCGTAAAGGTTCCATTGTGACGCACTTTCACATAATTCCCGTTGTACTTGGTATACGTCGAAGCTTCCACTACCCCATCTGCAGTAGACCATATTGGGGTTCCACGAGGCGCAGCGTAATCCGTTCCCTTATGTGCCTTCCATCGTTTTTGTACCGGATGGAAACGATTGCGTGAATAACGCGAAGATATACGACTGTTTTTTACAGGTGTTTTTAAGAAAAACTTTCTTAAATTTTTCCCATCCTGATCAAAGTAATCATCAAATCCAGTGTCGTTGAAAGGAAAAGCATAGAAATCCTCTCCTAAATGGTTAAAATAAGCCGCTTTTACATCGCCTACACCTACAAACTCACCTTCTAAGTATTTCGCTTCGTACAAGACCTTAAAACGATCTCCGGGCTGTACGTGCCTAAAGTCTAAAGTCCAACAATAAATCTCATCAGAAATAATTTCACATAAACGATCAGACATCCCTACAGCCGCACCCGATAAAAAGAAACTCGAGCCCTTTTCTATTACTCCTGCATCCTCAATTAAACGAACCTCAATAGGTTTTTGAGCGTGATAAACTTTAAGGGTATCTCTAAAATCGTAAACTACATAGTTGATTTTATCTTCTTCGTAAACAAAAATCTCAGCATTTTCTCTTCCCAAGGTATCCTGAACACAAAACATAGCATAGGAATACCCCGCTTTTAAATAACGAACATCAAACTCTGTTTTTCTTGTTTTACGCGCAATCTTATCTATTTGAGAATACGAAACACCAAATTCGTTCAATATTTTACCCAGAGATTCTCCAGACTTGATTTCGTCTTTAATAACTAAAAATGTATCCGCTTCAAAACCATATTCTATTATGGGCTCTGGAGCAGTAAGGACTGCATTAAACGCTACGCTGCTCTCTTCAACCGGACTTGAACAAGAGAAGATAAGTGAAAGAATGACAAATGTTAGTATGGGGCAATGTTTCATAAACAAGAATCAAGAACTGGAATATTCCACTTCGAATTTATGAATTTATGCCAAACAGTTTTTTTAGAATAAATATTTCTATTAACAAAATAATAAAGGGCGCTATTCGCGCCCTTTGAATCCTTTTATTGCCCCTTGTAGCTATACATCCTACTCTAATATGCAGTGATTATTTCTGCTGTGTTTTTTGCATTTACACACAATACAGGAATGTTATATTTGTTGGAAATCAACTCCTGCTCTCTTGTCATCCCAAATAACTCCGTATAAACTTCTTCTTGATAATTGATTATCGTGATTAAATCTGCACCTACTCGATAAGCAAAATCTAAGAGTCGACTCGTTGTGATTGTATGATCTTCGTAATTCAAGGTGTATTCAACTTTATGGTCAGAAATATAAGTGCTTACCTGCTTGATTAATTTGTTCATCTTCTCAATAGATAAAGTCTCTAACTCACGCTCTACCAATAAATGTATTCTTGCTTTATAAGCTATTGCTAGCTTAATAGCCATGTCGAGTTTCTGACGGGTCTCTAACTTTGAATCTAAGGGAACTACAATTTGTTGTACTAATTTCTCCTTCGACTCCTGTCTGATTAAAATGGGTGCCTTTGAATGTGCTAAAATCCGCATTGCATTACTCCCCGTAATCCATTGCGTCCCTTTTATGCCATGTGTTCCCATTAGAATCAAATCAGCCTCAATCTCACAGGCTACATCACCTATCGACTTCATAAACTCACCTATGCGGACAAGGTTTGTTACCCTGACTTTATGATCGACTAGGGCTCTGTTAGATAGCATCTCTAACTCTATTCGAGCATTATCTACCTCATCTTGGCTATCCACAATATGTAAATGAAATAATTCTACCTCAGATTGGGTAGCTAATAATACAGCGTCTTGAAATGCGGAAAGTGAGGTCTCAGTAAAATCTGTTGGTACAAGTAAACGTTCAAGTTTCATAAGCCTATATTTTATAGATTAAACATAAAAACAGACCTTGAGGTTATTTAGAATTCTTATTCAAGATAAGGAATTATTTAATACCTGTCAATTGATTAGCACCTAAATAGAATTAAATGATTAATACTACTCATTTATTTTAAACAGAAAAAGGGCTCCATCTCTGGAGCCCTTTTTATATAAAATTGAGTGTTAATTACTTAACAAATTGCTCAACTGATCCATCGTCATAAACGTTGAATAAAATTTCACCTTTAAACGACTCGTCGTTTAATTCAACTTCTTGACCTAATACGTTAATTACTCTAACCAATACTCTATCGCTAGAGATTGCATCAGCAACTACTGTATTAATCTCAATTGAAGAAGCTACATTGATTGCATCTACATTGTATGTAGAAGAACCTTCAGCCCATTCAGTTACAGTGAAATCAAGTACGTTACCTGAAGTGAATACTTTAAAGCTTACTGCTTCAGATACTAATGATCCTTCTTTTTCAGAAGTCATTGCATCATCACCCCATACAGTAACAACCGTTACTGGACTAGAGTAAATTGCAGAACCAATTAAGTTTCCAGCTTTATCGAAAGCAGCAACTTCTGATCCTTCCGTTGGAAGAACATCCCAAGCAGCGTACTCAATAACAACAGTCATGTTGTTATCTGTAGCAACTACTTTTGAGAAGTGAGATACATTGTTTTCTGTAACTTCTACTGATGATAGTCTGTAAGACTCATCATTAGAAAGGTACTGAAGAACATCATCATTGTTGATTTTCAATTGGTAACCCTGACCAGGAACCATATCACCGATTCCGTTGAAATCCCATTCAGGTAAATAAGCCGATCCATTGTAATCCTTAGCAATAACTAAGTTTCCAGATGCATTTACACCTTCTAAGATCGCAGCTGCGTCAGCTCCTTCAAGACGTAAATAACCAATCATATTCCAACCTGCTGTTAATGCAATTGGATTCTCTTCTGGTAACATATACTCACCTACTACAGTAATTTCATTTGCAGCTAATAACTTAATCTGGTATCCTTGACCTACTTGTAAGTCACCTACACCATTAAAGCCCCACTCAGGTAAATAAGCTAAACCTTCATTATTCTTAGCAATTACAACATCATCTACGATTGGGGAAAGCATATTTTGCATATCCATATCCGTAGCTAACATGTAAGTTGAGAACATTGACCATCCTTCTGGCATAGAAATCAATTGCTCAGAAATAGGTGGTACGGTAGCTAAACCAGCTAGTGCTGAAATACCATTTACTACAAAAGACCCTTGGTTTGGCATTGCATCAGAATAGCTTGCTGAAGCCATAAGCTCAACACCCTCAGAAGCATCCCATACAATCCATACAAATTCACTTCCGGAAACGAATCCGTCAATCTCATCTGTGGTAGAATCATCTCCTTGAGCTGCAATAGAGTTTGTACTTCCAGTCCAAGTTACATAACCTGCACATTGTAAGTCTCCATTATCATCCGTAAAGAATACACCTAAAGCGTCACCAATTTCAATTGGCATTCCATCTAAGTCAATTATTGCTTCACCGTCAACTACGATTGTGTGGTTTGAACCTGTAATAATCACATCCCAAGGTGTATCATCACCACCACCTTCACATGATGCAGTGAATACAAATTCAGCATAATCTCCTTCTTCTAAACCTCCAGAAACTAATTCACATCCTGAAGTAGAAATAGAGAATGTACCTCCATTCCATCCATCACCATAAGAATCTTCTGCGACGAATGTATACGAAGCACCTTCTTCTAAACATAAATCTATTACGTTTTCAAAATTGTTTTCGTAATCATTTCCTGTTGCTATATCAGCACCAGAACCGTCAACTAGAGTCCAAGAAACTTCGTATCCAAAGGCTGCAGTGTTTACAACTAATTCAGCGTCCATACCCGAACATGAACTATCGTATTCACACGATCCATCATCTTCAGTGGCTTCAGGGTTATAGTTTGTTGCTGTTGCATCTGTACATCCATAAACATCAGATCCACCCTCACATTCAGAATTGATTGCGAAAGAGAAATCTTCTCCAGCAGTTCCTTCAGCAACGATCTCCATAATATCATCAGATAATAATGAAATACTCCATGAAACTTCTGATGACCATGATCCGCCACCTACTGTCATTGTATAACAATCAGCGTCTAAACATAATTCATCCGTTCCATTAGATCCTTCATTTAAAGTACCTTCTGCTACTACAGCACCTGATCCATCACTAATAACATATACGTTTCCGTTCCATCCGTCGCCGTATGAATCGTTCATCGTCATTATTATTGTGTTTAAATCACAATTTGAATCGTACTGACATGACCCATCATCTTCAGAAGCTTCAGGGTTATAGTTGATTGCCGCTTCATCAGTACATCCTAAAATAGGACCTACAACTTCACCACAATCCTCTTCTGTGTTCAATCCGAATCCTAATGATCCTTCTGATCCAGTCTCTAATGTTCCTGTCAATAATACATCTCCGTTAGCTGCGGTAATAGTAACGTAGTTACCATTCCATCCGTCGCCATAAGAATCTGCCATATTAAATGTATGACATCCATCCTCTAAACATGCATCTACTGATCCTTCACCACCAGCAAATGAACCTAAGGTCCATGATACTTCTGATGCCCATGAACCACCACCTACTTCAATAGTTACTGGTGTTAAACCTTCACAATCGATTGGGTATTCACATGAACCGTCATCTTCTGTAGCAGAAGGATTGTAATTCAAGGCTGATTCGTCTGTACATCCTGCTAGAGGGTAAGTACATGAACCATCATCAATGGTAGCTTCAGTGTTATAATTAAGTGCTAATGAATCGGTACATCCGTATACAAAACCACAGTCACCAATACCACCTACATATGGGGCGCCACCAGATAAAAGAATTGTATCTCCATCAGATATTGTCCAAGAAACCTCAGACTGCCATGAACCGCCGTCACAAATAACCGCAATACAATCTGCATCTAAATCAACACAGGCTGTTGCCGTCCCCTCTGACCCAGTCTCTATAGTAAAGGATTCATCGTTAACAGATAAAATATTTCCATTCCATCCATCACCGTATGAATCACTCATACTGATTATTAATTCAGTAGCTTCACAATCTCCAGGAGTTACTACACCACCACAATCTTCTTCAGTATTAAAGCCAAAGTCTAATGACCCTTCAGCACCTGACTCTAATGTACCTGTGAAAATCACATCTCCATTCGAAGTAGTAATTGTTGCAACATTTCCGTTCCAACCGTCACCGTAGGAGTCAGACATATTAAATGTATGACAACCATCTTCTAAACAAATTTCTGTAATTCCTTCGCCACCAGCGAAATCACCAACAGTCCATGTAACTTCATACGCCCATGAGCCACCACCTACTTCAACTACAACAGATGTTAATCCTTCGCAGTCTACTGGGTATTCACATGATCCGTCATCTTCTGTAGCAGAAGGATTGTAATTCAAGGCTGATTCGTCTGTACATCCTGCTAGAGGGTAAGTACATGAACCATCATCGAATGTTGCTTCAGAATCAAAGTTGATTGCTAAAGAATCCGTACAGCCGTTAGTATATCCACAGTCCTCATTATAAGAGAAGAATAATACTCCTTCAGAACCGCCCTCTAGAGTTCCACTCAATAGAGATTCTCCATCAGCAGTTACAATAGATACAGTAGCACTATTCCAACCATCTCCATAAGAATCGTACATATTAAATGTATAACATCCTTCTTCAAGACAAGATTCAGTAGTACCTACTTCACCTTCAAGTCCGTTTAACTCCCATGAGATTTCATAATCATAAAAACCACCTCCAACTTCAATCATTACAGCCATTAAACCTTCACAATCCATCGGATAAGTACAAGATCCATCATCTTCAACTGCATCAGGGTTATAATTTAATGCGAGTGTATCTGTACATCCAAGTACCGGGTATTCACAAGACCCATCATCAGATGAAGCTTCAGCATCAAAGTTAAGAGCCAATGAATCTGTACATCCATAAATAGGACCACATTCCCCATCGAAATTTAATCCGAAACTCAATGTTCCTTCTGAACCATTTTCAAGTGTTCCAGCTGCTAAAACATCAACTCCGGCAAAAATTGTAACCGTATTTCCGTTCCAACCATCTCCATAAGAATCGTACATATTAAATGTGTGACAACCATCTTCTAAACAAGCTTCCGTAGATCCTGATATACCTTCAAAGCCAGCAATATTCCATGAAACCTCTGATTGCCACGATCCTCCACCTACTTCAATTACTACAGATGTTAATCCGTCACAATCGATTGGGTAAGTACACGAACCATCATCTTCTGTAGCAGCAGGATTGTAATTCAAGGCTGATTCGTCTGTACATCCTGCTAGAGGGTATGTACATGAACCATTATCAATGGTAGCTTCAGTATTATAATTAAGTGCTAATGAATCGGTACATCCGTATACAAAACCACAGTCTCCAATACCACCTACATATGGGGCACCACCAGATAAAAGAATTGTATCTCCATCAGATATCGTCCAAGAAACCTCAGATTGCCATGAACCGCCGTCACAAGTAACCGCAATACAATCTGCAGATAAATCAACACAAGTTGTTGCCGTACCTTCTGAATCATACTCTAGAGTAAATGATTCATCGTTAATAGATAAAATATTTCCATTCCAGCCATCACCGTATGAATCACTCATAGTAACCACTACAGTCGTTAAACCTTCACAATCGATAGCGTACTCACACGATCCATCATCAGCTGTTGCTAATTCATTATAGTTTGATGCTAAAGAATCAGTACATCCGTAAATATCTTCTACAACTTCTCCACAATCTTCTGATGTATTTAAACCGAATCCAACTGATCCTTCTGAACCATCCTCTAATGTTCCTGTAAATACAACCTCTCCATTAGAAGTTAATGTAGCTAAATTACCATTCCATCCGTCGCCGTAAGAGTCTGCCATGTTAAATGTGTGACAACCATCTTCTAAACAAATTTCTGTAATTCCTTCGCCACCAGCGAAATCACCAACAGTCCATGTAACTTCATACGCCCATGAGCCACCACCTACTTCAACTACAACAGATGTTAATCCTTCGCAGTCTACTGGGTATTCACATGATCCGTCATCTTCTGTAGCAGAAGGATTGTAATTCAAGGCTGATTCGTCTGTACATCCTGCTAGAGGGTAAGTACATGAACCATCATCAGATGAAGCTTCAGCATCAAAGTTAAGAGCCAATGAATCAGTACATCCATAAATAGGACCACATTCCCCATCGAAATTTAATCCAAAACTCAATGTTCCTTCTGACCCAGACTCTAATGTTCCTGTCAACAATACATCTCCACCAGCTGAAGTAATAGTAACTGTGTTACCATTCCATCCGTCTCCATATGAATCTGTCATATTGAATGTGTGACAACCATCTTCTATACATGCATCTACTGATCCTTCACCACCAACAAATGAACCTAAGATCCATGATACTTCTGATGACCATGAACCACCACCTACTTCAATCATTACAGCTGTTAAGCCTTCACAATCGATTGGGTCCTGACATGATCCGTCGTCTTCTGTAGCAACAGGATTGTAATTTAAAGCTGCTGCATCTGTACATCCAGGAACAGCAGGGCCGCAATCGGCTCCACCAAATGCTCCCGTAAATGGAGCTCCACCAGCCAATAACTGATTTCCATTTTCATCAGATATTGTCCATGAAACTTCTGATTGCCAAGAACCGCCATCACAAGAAACATCAACACACCCAGCAGAAGAATCATAACATAAAGTTGTAGATCCAGAACTGCCTGAACTTAAAGTTGAAGCAACTCCGTTAACGACTAGATTATTTCCATTCCAACCATCTCCATAAGAATCGGACATTTCAACAAATAAGGTTTCTCCTGTTGTACAATTACCATCACAGTCGTAACCATCAGCAGGACCATCACCTCCACAGTCACCACATTCGTCTAATTCGGCACAAGAACCATCATCATAAATAGCTTCAGGATCGTAGTTACATGCATTTGCATCCATACAACCATTTTCAGAATTTGTATCCGCATTTGCATCAATCCAATCTAAAACATAAGAAACTTTAGACCATACTCCAGGATAGTTTACATCGGCACAGCCGTAACCCCACGAAGTAGCTCCAATAAGCAACCATTTTGTATTTGCCGCATTACGAACCGCTAAAGGCCCTCCAGAATCTCCTTGACAAGCATCTTCTCCTCCATCAATAAGATCTCCTGCGCATATCATTGTCTCATCTAATTGAGAACAACCATAGTCCCCAGAATTACCATTCGAATCATTTGCAGAACCGCAAGCAACATTATTTTCTACAATTGGAGCTTCTACCATTTGTAAAGTAGAAGAAAGTGAACCTCCTGAAGAAGTAGTACCCCAACCTGTTATAGTTGCCATTACTCCTCCATCTTGAACTCCTGCAGCAATATCAGCTGGACTTACCAAATCGATAGCCTCTACATAAGCAGAAAATGCGAATGCTCCATCAATTTCAACTAAAGCAAAGTCATAAGAATTTCCAGAATAACTAGGGTGAACAATTATCTGATTTACAGAATAAGAATCCCCACCAGAGGCAAATGGATCTGAGGATCCAACACGAATATATAAATTACTTGGGCTATCACCATTTACACAGTGAGCTGCAGTAAGAACCCATGAATCACCAATAATAGACCCTCCACAAAAACCACTACCAGAAGGGCTTGAAGTTAAGGCTACTTGCCATGGATAATCTTTGATGTCTACATCAACACCACCCACAACTTTTTGTTGGGCTAATGCTGAGAAAGAGAGGCTAGATAAAAATAACAGAGCCAGAGCGAAAAACTTCGCAGCTCCTTTGCCTAGGAGGTCTAAGTGTCTCATATGATAAAATATTTAAGTTAGTACATGCGTCAAGGCTACAAATACCTTGCCATTTTTAGTATGCAACATATAGCACAACAGCTAGTTAAACGTACTTATTAATGATTTCATTGACTATAACCAATGAATTTCATCTTAACACCTAAATCTCCAATTCAACTTCTGAGGTTAACAGGAATTTCCTGTACATAAAACAAGAACTTTCTTCATGTGAGAAAGTGTTTTCTTTTGATTAATTTAGCTGCGTAAAGTTTCACAAACTTTTAATGTGACAACTTCAAGGTTTCCTTATGAAAGGAAAGAAATGAATCAAACTTATGAGTCCTAAAGACTGGAAATCTAAAATTTTTAACACCCATTCTGAAGTCTCATTTCAAAAATTGACGCTCGAAATATTTCATTTTCAAGCGGCAAACAACCCTGTATACAAAAATTACATACGGCATCTAGGGATAAAGGCTAGCGAAATAAACCAACTTCATCAGATTCCCTACCTACCCATAGAACTCTTTAAAACACACGAAGTAATTAGTGAACCTAATAACAAAGTGGTCACCTACACAAGTAGTGGTACTAGCGGAATACAAAGTAAACATTTTGTACACGATCTAAGTGTCTATGAAGATAGCTTTATCAAGGGCTTTGAGCATTTTTATGGCGACATTAAAGACTATACAATTCTGGCGCTCCTACCTTCTTATATGGAAAGAACAGGCTCTTCACTTATTTATATGTGTGAAAAACTCATTCAACTTTCAGAAAAAAAAGAAAGTGGGTTTTATCTAAACGAATATCAATCATTATTCGATACGCTTCAAAAACTAGAAATTCAAAAAAGAAAAACACTTATTATAGGTGTTAGTTTTGGATTGTTAGATTTTGTCGAAAAATATCCTTTAAATCTTAATCATACGATCGTAATGGAAACAGGTGGGATGAAAGGAAAGCGTAAAGAAATGATACGCGAAGAGTTACATGAAATATTAGGCAAAGGTTTTTCATTGCAAAAAATCCACTCCGAATACGGAATGACGGAACTTTTATCGCAAGCTTACTCTAAAGGAAATAGTCTTTTTGAATGTCCTCCTTGGATGAAAGTTACCTGCAGAGATGCGAATGACCCCTTATCAAATAATAAAAAAAGCGGAGGAGTAAATATCATCGATTTAGCCAATGTATATTCCTGCTCCTTTATAGCTAGCCAAGACTTAGGGCGAATACATCCCAATAATACATTCGAAATTTTAGGCAGATTCGATACCAGCGATATTAGAGGCTGCAACCTAATGGTTCTTTAACTATTTGCTGTTGATTGGGAGTTGTTGGACAAAACCACCAAGAACTAATAACCAAAAACCAGTAACTATATAGCTTTCAACAAGAAATAATTCTTCTTTCCTTTCTGCACCAAAATATACTTATGGTTTAGTAAATCTTCAGTGTTTATCACCTTATCCTCACCAACTTTAAGCTTATTTACACTCACTGCATTCGACTTCAACATCCTTCTCGCTTCACCGTTTGAAGCAAACACTTCAGATTTTTGAGCCAATAAGTCAATGATTTGAACTCCAGCTTCAATGTCGGATTTTGAAATCTCAAACTGAGGTACCCCTTCGAAAATATCTAATAAATCCCGCTCTTCAATTGTCTTTAATTGTTCTGCTGTGTTTTTACCAAATAGAATTTCTGAAGCTTCAATCGCTCTGTTATAAGCATCTTCTCCATGAACTCTACTAGTTACATCTTTACCCAAAGCCTTTTGTAAAACTCTTAAATGAGGATATTCATCATGCTCTGAAATCAAAGCATCAATCTCTTCCTTGGACATCAAAGTGAAGATTTTGATATATGTCTTTGCATCATCATCAGAAGCATTTAACCAGTATTGGTAAAATTTATAAGGCGAAGTTCTTTCAGAATCTAACCATACATTACCACCTTCAGTTTTACCGAATTTAGTCCCGTCAGCCTTCTTAATTAAAGGGGTTGTAATTGCAAACGCTTCACCTCTTGCCTTTCTTCTAATCAACTCAGTTCCAGTAACAATATTGCCCCACTGATCAGAACCTCCTAACTGAAGTTTACAATTCTTCTCTGTATATAAATGGTAAAAATCATATCCCTGAACGAGTTGATATGTAAACTCTGTAAAAGACATTCCGGTTTCTAAACGTGACTTCACGGAATCCTTAGCCAACATATAATTGATGCTGATGTGCTTCCCAACATCACGAATAAAATCAAGGAAATTAATCTCCTTAAACCAATCATAGTTATTTACGATCTCCGCAGAATTAGTTCCACAATCAAAATCTAAGAATCGTGCCAATTGTTTCTGGACACATTTCAAATTATGCTCTAAAATATCTGCTGATAATAAATTGCGTTCTTTCGACTTCCCTGATGGATCACCCACCATTCCTGTAGCACCACCCACCAAAGCAAAAGGCTTATGCCCCGAGCGTTGTAGATGCACTAAAGTCATGATTTGCACCAAACTACCGATGTGCAATGAATCTGCCGTCGGATCAAATCCAATATAGGCGGCGGTCATTTCTTTCTGCAGTTGTTCTTCAGTTCCAGGCATGATATCGTGAATCATACCTCTCCATTTCATTTCTTCAACAAAGTTCATAGTAGGTGCATTTATAGACGCGTAAAAATAGGCGTTTTATTCTGTATATAAAACACTGCATTTACTTATCTTTCTGCCATGATATTAGTTACCGGAGCAACAGGATTAGTAGGTTCGCACTTACTTTATCAGATTTGTAGAACAGAAGATAAAATTCGAGCAACCAAAAGAGAGCGTTCAAATCTCGCTTTGGTAAAAAAAGTCTTTTCCTATTATACCGCTCATAGCGAAAAGCTCTTCAATAAAATTGAATGGGTAGATGCTGATCTTTTAAACATTTGCGAATTAGAACCTACTTTTCAAGGGATTACAAAAGTATATCACTGTGCTGCATGGGTGAGTTTCAACCCAAAACACAAACATCAAATGATTCAAAACAATGTGGAAAGCACTGCCAACATTGTGAATCTATGTTTGGCAAATAAAGTGCACAAACTATGTCACGTTTCTTCTGTCGCAGCTATCGGTAGAGCTGGAAACAGCAACATCATAAACGAAGAAACTCCTTGGCTTGACGGCCCCGAAAATAGCAACTACGCTATTAGCAAATACAATTCTGAGCTAGAAGTTTGGCGTGGCATTGAAGAAGGATTGAATGCGGTTATCGTAAATCCAACCATCATTTTAGGGCCCGGAGAATGGAAAAAAGGAAGTTCTGTAATATTTCATCAAGTGTGGAAAGGAATGCCCTTTTACACCACAGGCACAAATGGCTTTGTAGATGTGAGAGATGTAGCCAATGTGATGATCCAACTCATGGAAAGTAAAGTTTCATCAAAGCGTTTTATTCTCGGCTCTGAGAGTATTCCTCTCAAACAAACCTTCGATTATATCGCAGTGGCAATGGGAAAGAAAAAAGCAAATATTAAAGCTGGACCTATCTTAAATGCAATTGGATGGAGATTAGCTAAACTCTTTTCATTCTTTACACGCAAAGCTCCAATGCTTACCAAAGAAACAGCTCAAGCTGGGAACAATACTTCTATTTATGAAAATGATAAAATAAAAAAAGCTTTGAACTTCGAGTTTATACCCGTAGAACAAAGCTGTAATGACTTCTCTAAATTGTATTTGAAAGATAAGAGCTTAATTACAAATGACTAATTGTTCATTAATAATTAGTCATTATACAATCACCTTACTCCATCATCTGAATCCTTGTCAAGACAGAATCCATTATGGTCTCAATCGTTTTAGGCTCCTGAGAATAGAAGGCAAAACTCGATCTAAACTCCTCTAAGCTATAAGTCTTAGATGCAAATAATGCATGGTAATAATCTTTGAGATTTAAGCTATCTGTTCCTTCCAACATGTTCAACTTGGAGGCAGACTCTAATAAATGCACCTCTACTAAAGCATCAATCATCTGAACCTCCGTCAACACATCCACCCCTTTATTATTCTCCTGTTCTGAACAAGAGAAAAGTAGAATTGAGAAAAGTAGAAGAAATATTTTATCCATTATCTATCAAACTCTAAACGCATACCTCTAGTACTCTCATCAAAAGTACCGTTATCATACACCAAATTTCCGTTTACAAAAGTCTTACTAATTGAAGATTTAAATTCCTCACCCTCAAACGGCGACCATCCACAATCGTATAAAATATTGTCCTTGGCTACAGTCCAAGATTTATCAGTATCCAACACCACTAAATCAGCATAATATCCTTTGCGAATAAAACCTCTTTCCTTTAATTGGAAACAGTCTGCTGGCGCATGACACATCTTATTTACAATCCACTCTAAGCTGACTTTTCCTTGGTGATAAAACTCCAACATTGCCACTAATGCATGTTGTACCAAAGGTCCACCAGAAGGCGCTTTAAAATAAGTATTTTCTTTCTCCTCCATTGTATGAGGTGCGTGATCGGTAGCGATAATGTCAATTCTATCGTCTAACAATGCTTCCCAAACACCCGCTCTGTCACTTGCAGATTTCACTGCAGGATTCCACTTAATATAAGTCCCTTTATCATCATAACTCGATTCATCAAACCATAAGTGATGAATACAAGCCTCAGCAGTAATTCTCTTTTCCTTTAATGGAATGTCATTTCTAAATAAAGCCGTTTCCTTAGCCGTAGAAATATGTAAAATATGTAATCGTGTATCGTGCTTTTTAGCCAAGTCTACCGCCATAGAAGACGACTTATAACAAGCCTCTTCATTTCTGATAATTGGATGAAAACGAATTGGTAAATCCTCACCGTATTCAGCCTTCATCTGTGCAGAATTATTGCGTATCGTCTCCTCATCTTCACAGTGTACTGCAATTAACATATCACATTTTGAGAAAATAGAATTCAAAACCTCTTTATCATCAACCAACATATTCCCAGTTGAAGAACCCATAAAGATTTTCACCCCAGCAACTCGCTTTGGATCTGTCTTCAGTACCTCGTCCAAATTCTCGTTAGAGGCTCCCATAAAGAAGGAGTAGTTCGCTAAAGAATCCTTTGCGCCTATTTGATATTTATCTTCTAAAAGTTCTTGAGTTAATGCTTGAGGTTTTGTATTTGGCATCTCCATAAATGAAGTAATCCCACCCGCAACTGCAGCTCTAGCTTCAGTATATATACGCCCTTTATGTGTTAAGCCTGGCTCTCTAAAGTGAACCTGGTCATCTACAACTCCGGGCATTAAAAATTTACCACTCAAATCTATCACCACTGCTTCAGCATCGTTAATATCTGTGGCAATTTTAGCTATACGATCGCCCTGAATCAATACGTCGGTTTTAATAATTGAACCTTCGTTGATTACTTGTGCATTTTTAAGCAGCTTTTTCATGCTATTTCTAAACTATTCTTGTTTGTATTTTACAAAGAAACTTTTCAACTTCATCTGAATAACCCCAAAAAAGGCTTCATAAAAGATTGAAGAACTCATCTTAGACTCCCCTTCTGTTCGGTCAGTAAAGATAACCGGAACTTCTTTAATCTTATACCCAAACTTCCAAGATTTAAACTTCATTTCAATTTGGAAGGCATATCCTACAAAAGTAACATTCGATCGAAGTACATTCTCAATTACTTTCTTGCGGTAACACTTAAATCCTGCAGTGGCATCATCTACCGGTAAACCAGTAATCATTTTCACATAACGAGATGCGAAATAAGACATCATTACTCTACCAATTGGCCAATTAATAACATTAACCAATCCTCCAACATAACGCGAACCAATAGCTAAGTCATTTCCGTCTATAGCACATGCTTTATACAAGCGAACCAAATCTTCTGGGTTATGCGAAAAATCACAATCCATCTCAATAAAATAATCGTAACCTCGCTTAAGACCCCAGTTAAAACCGTGGATATAAGCCGTACCCAATCCCAATTTACCCGATCGCTCTTCAATAAAAAGACGATTAGAAAATTCTGACTGCAATTCCTTAACGATAGCTGCAGTTCCATCTGGAGATCCATCATCTACAATGAGTACATGATAAGACTTCTCCAAAGAAAAAACCTTGCGAAGCATTTTCGCAACATTCTCCTTCTCGTTATACGTTGGGATAATTATTAAAGAATCGGACATCTAAGTGAAATTGAAAAGCAAATGTAACAGAATTCTTCGTTCTTTAAAAACTAAAATGCATTTAGACCTATTATCATCTAACTATTAAATTCCTAAGTCATAATTTATCCACATTTATCATTAACGTTTTACTGTTTCCTTCTAACTAGCGACTTAATACTTACTACCATTTCACATCTTCCCTTTTACATTTCACCTTTTACTATTTTACTATTTCCGTTTATGCTTCACATTCTTTTGTCATCTTCTGAGTTTTTTTAGATTTGTTAATCTAAAAAAGATGACGATGAAAAAACTTTACCTATTAAGTATTAGTCTATTATGTATAATTGGACTTCAAGCACAAAACTGCTCTGAATTGTTTATCTCAGAATATGTTGAAGGCTGGAGCAACAACAAAGCCATAGAGCTTTTTAATCCTACCGATCAGGATATCGACCTATCAAACTACTCTCTTTCTAGATGGAGCAATGGAAGTACTACTCCTTTGCCAACCGTTTTAGAAGGTACAATTACAGCCAAAACTGCTTTTGTTATAGGACTAGACAAAAGAGACCCTAACGGAGAAGGGTATGAAGCGCCTCTCTGGAACGGTTGGTATCATTTTACAGATAGTCTAACTATGCTCCCGGACAGTATTTATGATGATGAGTCAAATCTAATGGATAGAATTGATCTTTTTATCTGCCCGAACTACGAAGATGGTACCATGTACTTTAATGGGAATGATGCAGTAACTCTAGAAACTACATCAGGAGATATTCTTGATATTATCGGTAAAATTGGTGAAGATCCAGGTGAAGCTTGGGCTGATGAAACTGGTGCTTATTGGACTAAAGATCAAACGCTTGTTCGTAAAGCTACCGTGAATGGCGGATTCGTTTACGACCCAACTGCAGAGTATACTTTCGACCCTACAATAGAATGGGATTCTCTTCCTGCCAACACTTTTGTGAACCTAGGAACACACGATTGTGGTTGTCAAGTAGGGCTAGAGGAAAATGAAGCCTTGGTGAGTATTTTTCCGAATCCTAATACAACGGCTGAGTTAAATATTAATGCTGACCAGGCTATTAAGACAATTAATATCTATAATATTATCGGTCAATCAGTTTACTCAAAACACAATAACACCTCTACCTTAAACAATAAAATATTATTACAGCCTAATCTACAAGGCTTGTATATTGTAGAGATACTTCTGGAGAGTAATCAGAGCATTATTAAAAAACTTTTAATAAAATAAACTATGCCCCTCGAGATAGAGGGGCTTTTTTTTCACGCTAATTATATGAGAAACCTCATTCTATTTTTTAGTCTGTTTTATGGACTAAATACTAGTGCCCAAGTACTCCTACAAGGCTATGTATACGACGATTACACCTCTGAAACATTAATTGGCGCTAATATAATCGCATCAAATGGTGCCGGAACAGTTACAGATTATAACGGGTACTATGAGATACTACTGCCCAAGGGCGAAATTGAACTAATCGTTTCTTATGTGGGTTATCAAGAGCTTAAAAAGAAATTGAATCTTTCTCAAAATATTGAACAACATTTCTACCTGAGTACTCAAATATTAAATGAGGTGGAAGTGGTTTCCGACATCGCTCGTTCTAGAGAAACTCCAGTAGCATTTTCCAATGTAAGCCCTAAACAATTAGAAGAGGAATTAGCTGGTCAAGACATTCCAATGATTCTAAATAGTACACCAGGAGTCTATGCCACACAAAGTGGTGGTGGAGACGGTGATGCACGTATTTCTATTCGTGGATTTAATCAACGTAACGTTGCTGTTATGGTAGATGGGATTCCTATGAACGATATGGAAAATGGATGGGTGTACTGGTCGAATTGGTTTGGGCTCGATGTAATGACAAAAACCATTCAAGTACAACGTGGGCTAGGAGCTTCTAAACTCGCTATTCCAGCAGTTGGGGGAACTATGAATATCTTAACAAAAGGAATCGATAGCAAAGAAGGACTCAAGTTTTCCCAAAATTTAGGGAGTAATGGATACTTAAAATCTACAGTCGGATACAATAGCGGTAAACTTAAGAATGGCTGGGGATACTCTCTTGCAGCTTCCTATAAAAAAAGCAATGGTTGGGTAGATCAAACTTGGTCCGAAGGTGTGTTCTATTACCTTAAAATTCAGAAAGAAATTAATGACCATAATTTCTCCTTTACTGCTTTTGGTGCTCCTCAAAGTCATGGTCAACGCTCTTACAAAAAAGCCATTTCTCTATACGACAAAGACTTTGCTGCCGATTTAGGCATAGACACTACCGGAGTAGATGGCGATAATGGACTCCGTTACAACGAACATTGGGGAGAACTGAATAGATATACTGTAAATTTTGATGATTATGGGAATCCTATCGATACCCTATATGCCGAGAAAGAGATCATTAATTCAAAAATGAATTACTACCATAAGCCCCAACTGAGCTTTAACCACCTCTGGGCTGCATCAAACAAATTTGTAGTTTCAAACATCCTCTATGCCTCACTAGGTAATGGCGGTGGTACAGGTGTTACTCCAAGCATAGTCTCTTCTGGCTACGACCATAATAGACAGATAAATTTTCAAAGCATCTACGATAATAACAGTGGGAATACCAGACACCCTTTTTTAGGAGATCTTTCTATCGACCCGAACTACAGCACTACAGAGCATAAATCATCACAATTTTTACGCTCCTCTATAAATAATCACAGGTGGTTTGGACTATTGTCAACCTATAATTATCAGTACAATAGTGAGTATACTTTTTCGGGGGGGCTTGATTTACGCCACTATACCGGAGAGCATTACAGAGAAGTATATGACTTATTGGGAGGTGATTATTACGTTGCTAACGAAAATGTAGCAGCAAGCGATAGCACAGCAGTAATACGCAAAGGAGATAAGTTTTCTTACCACAACGACGGACTCGTGAAATGGGCTGGCCTCTTTCAACAAATGGAATACAAAACTGGGAACTGGTCCGCATTTGTAAATATTTCCCTTTCTTCTACAGGGTATCAACGCATCGATTACTTCAAGCCCTTAGATTTGGTGCTTGAAGATACAACCTTCGTTCAAGTACTTTCTTACGGAGATACCCTAAGCCATAATGGAATTGAGTATACCGTAAATTCTAAGCAAGCTAGAAATACTCAAAGCGAGTGGAAATGGATTCCTGGCTACACCCTTAAAACAGGGCTAAACTATAATATTGATGAGTATAATAATGTATTTATGAACCTAGGATACCTAGAAAAAGCTCCGAAATTCAATAATATATTTGACTACGATAATCAATTGTATGCCAGTATTAGAAATGAAAAAGTTGCCGCGGTAGAACTCGGATATAGCTTTCATAGTCCTAAATTTTCTTCTAACCTAAATTTCTATAATACACAATGGAAAAATAAACCCCAATCAGGAAGTACCGTTGTAGATGGTGAACCCATAAAATATAATATCAACGGCATAGATGCCCTACACAGAGGCGTAGAACTAGATATCTCATTCAAAATAACTCAAGATTTATCCTTAGAATTTTTAAGCTCTATTGGTGACTGGAAGTGGACTTCAGCTGATACCATTCGTAGCTATGATGATAACAACAATCTTTTAGGAGTCGATTATTTTGATGCTACAGGGGTTCACGTAGGCGATGCAGCACAACTACAAATTGGATCAAGTATACGCTATAGCCCTATAAAAAATGGCTATATAAAAATTAAAGCGATGCGTTTTGACAACCATTATGCCGACTTTAATCCATTCGACTTAAAAGATGATAATGCGGGTAGAGATTCTTGGAAAATGCCTGCCTATAATTTATTCGACCTCCACGCAGGTTACCGCTTCAGATACGATAAAATGTACCTCGACTTTAAAATCAATATGCTCAACATCTTCAATACTTCTTATATTTCTGATGCCCTAAACAACGATACCTACATCTCTGGAAATCAATTTAATTTTGATGCTGCCTCAGCATCCGTATTCTTTGGGATGGGACGCAGAATTACGAGCTCACTAAAACTTTCTTTCTAAATTTATACAATGAAAAACACACTATACCTTTTGTTTCTTGCTTCGGCATCTCTACTAGCGCAGAGTACAGACTACTATGATAGCATTAGCCTATTAACGGGCGAGAACCTTGAAGATGCCCTTCACGATATTATTAAAGATCACAATGAGTTTTCTTACAGCTCGGCAAAACAAATTCTGAAAGACAGCGATCAAGACCCTACAAACAACGCCAATATTATGCTCGTTTATAAAGGGATTTCTATTCCTAAAAATGACTTCGCTAGTAATATGGAACCCGACTTCTGGAATAGAGAACACGTATGGGCGAAATCTCATGGAAGCTTTAGTAATTTTGGGGATTTAGGAGCCTATAGCGATGCGCATAACCTCAAACCCTGCGATGCTAGTGTAAATAGCTCTCGTGGTTATAAGGATTTTGATAATGGTGGAGTGCAGCATGCTGAAGCTACAGAATGTTATTACACCACAACTACATGGGAGCCCAGAGACGAATCTAAAGGCGATATTGCCCGTATTATTTTTTATATGCATACCCGATATAGCGGCGATGCTGGTGAGCCTAACCTAAACATTGTGGACTTCACCAATACCTTTCCGAATGCACAAATGGGGAAACTATCGACTCTGCTAGAATGGAATGAGCAAGACCCTGTTGATGCCTTCGAGAGAAGACGTAATGATGTAATCTTTAACTGGCAAAATAATAGAAATCCTTTTATTGACTATCCAGAACTTGCCAATCTGATTTGGGATGTAGCAGATTTAAACAATATTCAATTTGTCGATGTCACACTAGCTAATGAAGCACCTAACGAAGATGATAGCCAAACAATCAATGCTGAAATCACAACTAACTTAAGCGCCTCTGTAATAAATGCAACACTAATATGGGGAACATCATGGGATGAACTTAACAATGAACTTACTATGTTTTCTTTAGATTCTCTAGATGATGTATTCTCCGCTTCAATTCCCGCGCAAATAGCCGGAGCCGATGTGAAGTACAAAATTATTGCCCAAGATGGAACAGATCAAAATACCTTTTATGGCAACTATGATGTGATGCTAAACCCCTTCGAAGGAGTAATAACTTCTATTCAGGCCATTCAAGGAACGGTAGATGACTCCCCCTATGCCGGACAAACGGTTTCTACAACGGGTATTGTTACCGCCACCTTTGGAAATGATTTCTTTATTCAAAATGGAAATGATGTACGTAGCGGAATTTATGTTTATTCCTCAGCAGTATTTCCCGCTTTGGGCGATAGCGTAATTGTTACAGGCGAAGTGTCAGAATATTTCTCCCTTACAGAATTTGCCTTTCCAGATGATGTCTATATCCTTACTTCTAACAACCCTATTCCAGAACCAATAAGTATAAATACAGGCAATCTGGAAAATGAAGATTATGAAGGAATGCTCGTACAAGTAAATGATGTTACTGTTACCTACGCTACCTTTAATTTTGATGATTATGGTGCCTGGAAAGTAGATGATGGTAGCGGTGAATGTATTATCCATAATACCGAAGAAGGTTTTGAATATCCTGCAGAACTAGCAGAGCAAATTGGTAGTATTACCGGTGTGTGTACATTTAATTATGATGAGTGGAAAATTGATCTTAGAATAGTAGATGATGTCCTAGCAGGTGCAGATATTGTAGGCCCTGTAATAACTGAAATTGCTGTGATAGATGAAACTACAATTGCCATTTATTTTAATGAAAATGTAGAACTCGAATCTGCAGAAACAATTGAGAATTATAGTATCGATAATGGTTCAATCATTACAAATGCCAGTCGACACCCCTTTCAAAATGCTCGCGTTACTCTTACTGTGCTCGATGCACTGAATGGAAACTATACCCTTACTGCAACTGATATTAATGACCTACTCGGAAATACAACAGCAGAATCTGTTGGATACTTCCAACTTATTGGATTAAACGAAAATTATAATCCTAAACTAAATGTATACCCTAACCCAACTACAGGACAACTATCCATAACAGGATTACTAGAAAATAAATCAATTGAAATTGTGAATACTTTAGGGGAAGTCGTTTTTAAAACACAAGCCAAAAACAAAGAGCTTCACATAAATCTGATCCTCGAAAGTGGTCTCTATTTTATCCTCTATAACAACATTAGTTCCCCATTAATAATAGCCCAATAATAAGAAAAGCCTTCCGATTGCTCGGGAGGCTTTTGTTAATACAACAAATAAAGTATTTATGTATTGAGGGGGGTAAATTTTCTTTTTGCATAACACCATATAGGTGATTTCACCTACGAATATACAAAACTATATTTGTCTATACAAGTAAATTATCAAAAAAAGAAACGGCTTGATTTATATATCCTCTGTGTCTGTGGAGGAGTGCCTTAAATCGTCTAATAAATTATTTAAAACCATCAACTGACCTTCCGGTAGATTCATCATCTTTTCATCAAATTCTAACACCGCAACATCTAAATCCTTCAATAATTTCAATCCACATTGGGTAATCGAAATCATCATCTGCCTTTTATCTTCTGGATTTTTCTGGCGATCTACCAAACCCTTCTCTAATAACCTATCTACTAGCCGAGTAGAGTTAGACATATTGTGTAATAAACGATCTTGTAATTCTCCGCCTGACATGGCATTGGGATGTTGCCCGCGAAGTATTCTTAGCACATTATATTGAGTAGGGCTAATCTCATACCCTTTAATAAACTGCATAAACTTAGACTCAAAATGAGCTGCTGTGAATATTAAATTCACAAAGATCTTCTCGTGTTCAGATTGGAATCCTTTATTCTTTATGTCCTTTTTTATACTCAAACTATGCGATTATAGACCCATTCGATGAAGCTTTAGAAGGCTTTATAAAACGCAAAGTTCCGTCCTTATCTTCGGCCATTAAAACCATTCCTTGAGACTCGATTCCCTTAATAGTTCTTGGAGCTAAATTCACTAAAATGGATACCTGCTCACCAATAATATCTTCTGGCTTATAGTGTTCTGAAATTCCAGAAACTACTGTTCTAATATCGAGTCCTGTGTCAATAATAAGTTTTAACAACTTTTTTGTCTTCTTAACTTTCTCTGCCTCAGTAATAGTTCCTACACGGATGTCCATTCCACAGAAATCATCAAAACTAATATTTTCCTTTTGAGGCTCTACAGCTTGATTAGCCAGTTTAGTCGCCTCCAACTTTACCAGTTGAGCATCCATCTCCGAATCTTCAATCTTGCGGAAAAGCAATTCAGCCTTTTCAATTTGAACTCCAGCAAGCAATAAATCATCTGCTCCTGCTACATCCCATGATAATTGCTCAAGCCCTAACATCGTTCTTAACTTATCCGCAGTAAAAGGAATAAAGGGTTCAGAAACGATTGTTAAATTCGTAGCAATCTGAAGTGCTATATTCATAATGGTTTTGGTACGAACCTCATCCGTTTTCACCAATTTCCAAGGCTCTTCATCCGCTAAATACTTATTACCTAAACGAGCTAAATTCATCATTTCAGACAAAGCTTCTCTAAAGCGATACAACTCAATTGATTTAGCAATCTTAACTGGGAAGGCTTTTAATTCGGCAAGAACTTCTTTGTCGTAATCAGACAATTCGGCTCTCTCTGGAACAGCACCATCGTAATACTTATTTGTAAGCACCACTACTCTATTGATGAAGTTTCCGTAGATACCTACCAACTCAGAATTGTTACGTGTTTGGAAATCTTTCCAAGTAAAATCGTTGTCTTTAGTTTCGGGAGCAGTAGCACATAATACATAACGCATTACATCTTGCATCCCTGGAAAATCTTCTAAATACTCGTGTAACCAAACTGCCCAGTTTCTAGAAGTAGAAATTTTATCGCCTTCTAAATTCAAGAACTCATTAGCTGGTACATTCTCAGGAACTATATAATCGCCATGAGCTTTTAACATTGCTGGGAAAATGATACAGTGAAAAACGATATTGTCTTTCCCTATAAATTGAACCATTTTAGTGTCCTCAGACTTCCAATAGGGCTCCCAATCTTTTCCATTTTCGATCGCCCATTGCTTAGTAGCCGAAATATATCCTATAGGGGCATCGAACCAAACGTAAAGCACTTTTCCTTCGGCTCCCTCAGCAGGAACAGGAATACCCCAATCTAAATCGCGAGTTACAGCGCGTGGCTGTAAACCTTGATCTAACCACGATTTACACTGTCCGTAAACATTCGATTTCCAATCTGATTTATGTCCTTCAAGAATCCATTCTTTTAACCAAGCTTCGTATTTGTTTAAAGGCAAAAACCAGTGTTTGGTTTCCTTCATCACAGGCTTGTTTCCACTCAATGCCGACTGTGGGTTAATTAAATCTGTAGCGTTTAACGAGGTTCCACATTTCTCACACTGATCGCCATAAGCACCATCACTTTTACAATGAGGACAAGTTCCAGTGATGTATCTATCAGCTAAAAACTCATTTTCCTTTTCGTCGTAATACTGCTCGTTTACCTTTTCAATTAACAAGCCTTCGCTATGTAGATGCTTGAAAAATTCTGATGCCGTATCGTGGTGAATTTTATCAGAAGTACGGTGATACATATCGAAACTGATACCTAATTCTTTAAAAGAATCACCAATGATTTTATGGTATTTATCAACCACTTGCTGTGGCGAAACACCTTCTTTCTTCGCCGTAATCGTAATAGGAACACCGTGCTCATCCGAACCACAAACAAAGACCACGTCTTTTTTATTTGAACGTAAAAAACGAGTATATATATCACTTGGAATATAAACTCCAGCTAGGTGACCTATATGAACTGGTCCGTTGGTATATGGCAATGCTGCCGTTATGGTGTATCTTTTTGCTTCTTGCGACATCTGGAAATCCTTTTTATACGATGCAAATATAAGAATTTGATGCTCTCCGAAGACGGAAATTGTGAGTGGTGAATGCTAAATGGTAAATGCGGGGTGATTTTTTAATTAGCAATCACTAATTAGATAGACTAAAGCCAATCTGTACATCTTCCGTTTTACGTTTCACCATTTACTACATACCACTCATCAGCGAACATCAAATAATTTTCAAATTGACACATCTTCAAATTTTCAAATCAATATCCCTATCTTTAAACCATCAAAAAATACATTCCTTGAAAAACACCCAAATTCCCAACTTAAAACCAGGCGATACCATCGCTTTAATTTCCACAGCACGTAAGGTGAGTAAAGAAGAACTTAACTTTGCTGTAAACCTTCTCGAATCTTGGGGATTTAAAATTTCTTTTGGGGAGAAAATATTCCAAGAAGAGCATCAATTTGCAGGTTCAGTTGAACAAAGAACCCAAGACTTACAAGAGGCAATCAATGATGAAAATGTAAAAGCCATTCTTTTTGTTAGAGGAGGTTATGGCTCTGTTCAAGTAGTTGATTATATAGATTGGAGTAGATTTCAGAGAAATCCAAAATGGATGATTGGCTTTAGCGACATCACTGTTTTTCATTCACATATACATCAGAATTTTGGTATACCTACTCTGCATGCTGCTATGCCAATAACCTACCAAAAAAACTCTGAAGCCTCTTTAGAGAACTTAAAAAAAGTTCTTTTTGGAGAGAGAGTGTCTTATCAAATTGAGGCACATCCTTTCAATAGGGAAGGAAAAGCAGAAGCCGAAATTGTAGGTGGAAACTTATCTATCCTCTACTCTCTTTTGGCTTCTGAAAGTCAAATGAACACCGATGGTAAAATCCTTTTTATTGAGGATTTAGACGAATACCTTTACCATATAGACCGAATGATGCAAGCCCTAAAAAGAGCGGGTATGCTAAAAAACCTGGCAGGATTAATTATTGGTGGAATGAGCGATATGAACGACAACACCATCCCATTTGGTAAAACGGCCAAAGAAATTATCAGCGATGTTGTTTCAGAATATAACTATCCTCTTGCTTTTGGTTTCCCTGCTGGACATATTGATGATAATAATCCAATTGTTTTTGGTGAGACAGGAAAACTTGAAGTAGGAGAATTTACAAAAATCAAGTAGTTGGGGATTACGATTCACTACATACCATTCACCTCACAAATTCTTCGTAGCTTATACATTTACTATATACCAGCGACTAGATACTAGTCCAAAAACTAATAAAATACTGAAGACATAGTACTTTATACCTAATACTATAATACTTAAATCATGGCATCACACAACGAACTTGGCAAAGAGGGCGAAACAATCGCCCAACAATTCCTACAAAAAAAAGGATTCAAAATCCTCGATTGCAACTGGCGACATCTACGCTACGAAGTAGATATTGTAGCACTCGACAAGGATTTTTTAGTCTTTGTAGAAGTAAAAACACGCTCTACTTTTAAATATGGCTTCCCTGACGAATCTGTGAACTATCGAAAAGAGAAAATGCTCATTGAAGCCGCAGAAATCTACTTAGAAAAAAAAGACCTCTACAACGAAGTCCGTTTTGATATTGTCTCTGTGGTGAAAAATGAAAAAGACAAAAAAGTGTATCACATAGTAGATGCTTTTCAGGGATGAGTTGATTGGTTCTTGGTTGTTGGTTTGTAGTAGTTGGTTGTTAGATTGGTCAGTGACGATGAAAGATAGGAATTAGCGATTTACGTTTTCCGTCTTACGTTTCACTACTCCCTACTTACCTATTTCCTTTTACCATTCACCATTTTCAACTCAAAACTCAAAACTTATCACTCAAAACTAAATCTCTCTAAATAGATACTAGATGCCAGCGACTAATTACTAACAACAATTCACTACTTTTGCTGCTCAAAATCAGAACACATGTTACGATCACATACTTGCGGAGAGCTAAACATTAGCAATTTAGGAAATGAAGTTACCCTTAGCGGATGGGTACAAAAATCGCGTGACCTCGGGGGGATGACCTTTGTAGATCTACGTGATCGCTACGGTATCACTCAGTTGGTTTTCAATATGGAAACGAACGAAGGGCTTTGTTTAGAGGCGCGTAAGTTAGGTCGTGAGTTTGTAATTCAGATTAAGGGAACGGTGATTGAGCGTAGCTCAAAAAACAAGAAAATTCCTACTGGAGAGATAGAAATTGAAATTACTGAATTAACAATTTTGAATTCTTCTAAAACTCCTCCTTTCACTATCGAAGACAAAACCGATGGTGGTGATGACTTAAGAATGAAGTACCGTTATTTAGATTTACGTAGAAATCCTGTTCGCGACAACATGATTTTGCGTTCTAAAGTAGCTATTGAAACAAGAAAGTATTTAGCCGACCTAGACTTCATCGAGGTAGAAACACCTGTTTTAATTAAATCTACTCCTGAAGGAGCACGTGATTTTGTGGTTCCTAGTAGAATGAACGAGGGGCAGTTTTATGCACTTCCACAATCACCACAAACCTTTAAGCAACTGCTAATGGTTGGTGGATTCGATAAATACTTCCAGATTGTAAAATGTTTCCGCGACGAGGATTTAAGAGCCGATCGTCAGCCAGAATTTACACAAATTGACTGCGAGATGTCTTTCGTAGAGCAAGAAGATATATTAAACACTTTCGAGAATTTAACACGTCACTTACTGAAAACGGTAATGAATGTGGAGTTGAAAGATTTCCCGAGAATGACTTTCGACGAAGCTATGAGGGTTTATGGTAACGATAAGCCAGATATTCGCTTCGATATGAAGTTGAACGAGATTAATGCAGTAGCTCAAAACAAGGGTTTCAAAGTATTTGATGATGCAGAATTAGTCTTGGCGATTAACGCTAAAGGCTGTGCTGGATATACACGTAAACAATTAGATAAATTAACTGATTGGGTTAAGAGACCTCAAATTGGTGCCAAAGGTTTAATCTATGTGAAGTGTAACGAAGACGGTTCTTACAAATCATCGGTAGATAAATTCTTCAATCAAGAAGACTTAGCTGTATGGGCAAAAGCAACTGGTGCGGAAGCAGGAGATTTAATCTTAGTATTGAGTGGCGACACCAATGCAGTGCGCAAGCAAATGAGTGAATTGCGTTTAGAAATGGGTGAGCAACTAGGATTAAGAGATCCAAAAGTATTCGCTCCACTATGGGTTATCGACTTCCCTCTTTTAGAATGGGACGAAGACACAGCGCGTTACCACGCAATGCACCATCCATTTACTTCTCCCAAACCAGAAGATTTAGACAAACTAGATACAGCTCCAGGCGAGGTGAAAGCCAATGCGTACGACATGGTATTGAACGGTTCTGAAATTGGTGGTGGTTCTATTCGTATTCACGATAGAGACCTACAAAAATTGATGTTCCAACACTTAGGATTTACCGACGAAGAAGCACAAGAGCAATTTGGTTTCTTGATGAATGCCTTCGAATATGGTGCGCCTCCTCACGGTGGTTTAGCTTTCGGTTTAGACCGTCTTTGTTCTATTATGGGCGGAGCAGAGTCTATCCGCGATTTCATCGCCTTCCCAAAAAACAACTCGGGTAGAGATGTGATGATCGATGCGCCTTCGAAAATTGACAATCTTCAATTGGATGAATTGAGCTTAAGCCTAGCATTGAAAAATTAACCAAGTCGATAAAAAAACACAATGAGAGCTTCTATTTTATTGACCTTTTTGACAGCCTTATTTTCATTAAACACGTTCGCTCAAACAACAGAACATACCCACGAGCATCATGTTTACGAAATTGGTATTGCCAACGCACCCGTGTATTTTTTAAAAGAAAATGTAATTGCATACGGACTTCACGTGCACTTAATTAAAAAGATAGCGCACACTAAGTTTGGAATTGGTTTGGGTTATGAGAAAATTTTTGATGAGCATAAACACAATACAATTGGGCTCGTAGTCAATTACAGTCCTATCGATAAGCTAAGCTTAAACGCTTCGCCAGGAATTACTTTTGAAGGAGATGAATCAGAAATAAATTTCGCCCTCCACCTTGAAACTTCTTACGAATTTGAATTCGATAATTTTCACTTAGGTCCAGTAGTAGAATTTGCATACGACCCAGAAGATATACACCTAAGTCTAGGTCTTCATGTAGGTATTGGATTCTAAATAATCCCTATTCTTACAAACATAAAAAGCAGCCCTCAGCTGCTTTTTTTATGCCTTATGCTTTTCAAGCATACATCAAAACCTCATTCAAATAAAAACACCCCTAAGGTCCCCTCAAGGGGTCAATAAAAAGAACACAAATACAACTGCAATCAGGGTTTAATAAAACCTATTGATTTAAAACCCGAATATTATTCCCCCCTCGAGGGGGGCAGGGGGGTGTTACACACCATTTAATGAGTATTATACAAGCAAACTTTTATTCAATGCATAAAACATCTAACTTGGCATATATTTTGCGCAAACACCCCGTACAATACACACACTATGAAAAACATTCTCCTCGCTTTAGCTCTGTTATTGAGTACATCAACTTTCGCTCAATTAGAAATGCGCTATGCACAAAGCACCGATAACAATCCGCAATGGATACAGTTGATGTATGCTGAAAACCCAGATGCAGGTTTAATCACAGAAGCTTACCAAGACTACTATAAAACCCATCCTTTTGTAAAGAACAAACACACTCAATACTACAAAAGATGGCAAAGATCATTGAGTAGAGCCAAAGCAATCCCGACTCAAAAGTACATCGATGCTTCTACCAACACTAGCAAATCTAGTGATGCATGGATTCCACGTGGTCCTTTCGATTTCGACATCGATGCAGCCAGTAGATCTTACGCTCCAGGAGCGGCACATATTTACTGTGTAGAGCAAGCAAGCACAAATACAAATGTAATTTATGCAGGTACCGCAACAGCAGGGTTTTGGCGCTCAAACGATAAGGGAGAGAACTGGTATTGCCTTTCAAAAAACCTTCCTGTAAGCTCAGTTTATGCAGTTGAAATAGATCCTTCTGATGAAAATATCGTTTACTTTTCTGGAGCAGGTACGCTCTACAAATCTACCAATGGCGGCGCTACACATACCAATATTGGAGCAGGTGAGTTTAGCTCGGGAATAGGTATTAAAGAAATAATGATTCACAATGGGAAGTTGTGGGTAGCCTCAGATCAAGGGCTTTATTATTCTACCAATAACGGAAGTTCTTTTACGCAAGAAATGTCCGGCTCTTGGCTAGAGATGGAGGTACATCCAACAAACGAACAGGTAATTTATGCCGTTCGAGTTAACAGCACTTCAACTTCATTTTTCAAATCTACGAACAATGGTTCTAGCTTCTCAGCAATAGGAAACGGTTGGCCAAGTCCCGACTCTGGAGACGAGCAAAAACGTACTGAAATTGCCGTAAGCCCCGCCTCACCAAACAAAATTGTAGCCCTAGCAACAGGAGCTGCAAATGGAGGTTCTGGATTATACGGTGTGTACATTAGTGAAGACCAAGGAGCCAACTGGGAATTTAAATGCTGCGGTGCACAACCTGGTGGTGCTGCTACTTCTAGCAATATTAATATGATGGGTTGGAGCGATGCCGGAACAGACGATGGTGGTCAATATTACTACGATTTAGCTTTGGCTGTAAACCCTTTAGATGCCAACATTATTCATGTTGCCGGTGTGCAACACTGGATCTCTACCAATGGTGGCGACACATTTACCTGTCCTGCAAAATGGTCGCATCCCGATAAAGACGAATACATTCATGCCGATATTCACGATATGCGCTATTTCGGAAACGACCTTTGGGTAGCCTGCGATGGTGGAGTTTTCTACTCTAACAATGCTGGAGATAGTTTTGATAAGAAGATGTACGGAATTTCGGGAACTGACTTCTGGGGATTTGGCGCAGGATTTAACGATGGCGAAGTGATGTTAGGTGGAACTTATCATAATGGAACTCTTATTAAAGACCATGAAGTATATGAAGGCGGATGGCTTTGTGCAGAAGGTGGAGACAACTACCGCGGTTTTGTGAATTTTGCCGACTCCAGAAAGGTGTATACCGATGCAGGTGGGAGAATATTACCAGGTGACAGAACAGTTGGCTTGGGCTCATTTGCTATGCAATACAAACCAAATGCATCCTATATCGTAGGAGAGTCTAGTAATTTAGAATTTGATCCGCGCTCGCCAAACATTCTCTACATCGGTAACGAAACTACACTCTATAAATCCTTCGACAATGGAGCTAGCACTACCGTTTTAAACGATTTTGGCGAAAAAGTTACCTCTGTTGAAGTGGCTTGGTCAAATCCGAGCTACATATACGTTTGTACCTACGAAAGCTGGTGGGGAACAAAAAAGATTTATAAATCTACCAATGCAGGAACTACCTGGGTCGACATTACACCTTCTTCTTCTACCGTGAATGGGCAAACTTGGATTCCGTACGATATTACAATTAGCAGTGAAAACCCAAACCATATTTGGATGGTGAGAACTTCTATGTATGGAACTCCTAGCGACGGGCAAGGATACGATGTGTTCAAATCATTGAACGGAGGAAATAGCTGGATCAATTGGACTACCTCTACGCTAAACAACGAAAACATTACCAATATAGAGCACCAAAGAGGTTCTAATGGTGGGGTTTATATTGGGACGCGTCAGGCAGTGTATTACAGAGATAATTCGATGAGCGACTGGATGCTGTACAACAACAACCTTCCTTTACAAACCTTCTCTACACAGCTAATTCCATACTATAAAGAAGGAATCTTAAAAAATGGTACCAACCAAGGTGTATGGGAAGTAGATTTCCATTCTGAAAACCCACCCTCTGCACAAATTGCTGCCGATGATTTCACTATCAACTGTACCAATAATATTGTGCAATTTTATAACCACTCGGCAATGAAATCTGATGGAGAAGAATTCTTATGGACCTTTGCAGGAGGGGTACCCGAAAGTTCTACAGATGAAAATCCTTTAGTATACTATGAAAATCCAGGGAACTTTGATGTTACCCTAACAGTTACCGATATAAACGGAACCGATAGTCAAACCATTTCGAACTTTATTCAATTCGAAAACTTGAGCCTATCAGAACCCGGAGAGATGATGCAAACCTTTGATGATGGTGAATTCCCTCCTCAAGGATGGATGCTTCCTGAAGCAGGCTACTCTTGGCAAGGAATAGAAATTACAGGTGCCGATTGTGAAACTAGCTATGCAGCTTATGTAGACAATTATTCCATTAATCAAACTGATGGTGAAGCCGCTTTATTAAGCCCTAAAGTAAATCTAGAAATCTTCGATAACGCAACCCTTAGCTTCAACTATGCCTATGCACGTTATGGCGCAAATTACTCAGACGGACTCAAAGTAGAAGTCTCTACCGATTGTGGTGCTAACTGGATTACTCTATGGGAAGCTTATGGTCTTGACCTAGCTACTGTTCCTGATCAAGGATCGTGGTGGGAACCAGAATGTGGCGATTGGGAAAGCTTAAATATTAGCCTTAGTGAATATGATGAACAGTCGGTAAACATCCGATTTGTGAATGTAAATGGCTACGGAAATAGCCTTTTTGTTGACAATATCAACTTCGTAAATAACGACGGAAGTATCATAGTAATTAATCCTATTCCAGGCTGTTTAGATGCTACTGCACTTAACTATAACCCTAGTGCAAACATAGACGATGGCTCCTGTGAATACACCTCTTTTGGTGGGCAAGATATTGTCTTTAATCAAGGTTGGAATATATTCTCTACCTACGTCATCCCTACAAATCAACAATTTGATCTTGTTGTAGCTGCTATAGAAGATCAAATTATTATTGCCAAAAACTTTATTGGTGAAGCCTACCTTCCCGAATGGGACTTTAATGCTATCGGAGATCTTAGCAACTTAGAAGGGTATCAAGTAAAAGTGTCTTCTGCATGTAACTTCACAGTTGAAGGCGAGATGATTGCACCACAATCCCTAGTAGTTCCTATAACAGAAGGATGGAATATTATATCCTACTTAAGAGATACTCCAGCAAATGCGCTCTTGATTTTGGAAGATATCGCTAGCGAATTGGTAATCGTTAAAGACTACCTTGGGAATGCCTATCTACCCGACTGGGATTTTAATGGTATTGGCAACTTCCTGCCCGGGCAAGGCTATCAAGTAAAAGCGAGTGCCGATGTAGATTTACAATACATTTCGAATGCCGCAGAATACCGAACGGCTTTATCAAGTCAGATAAACAATGCCCCGAACAGAATGAGCTTCAACCTGAACTCGGGTTCTAATATGCATGTGCTTATTCCTGCAAATGTATGGGACTTTACAGTGAGTCAACATGACGACATCTATGTATATGATGCCGAAGGGACAATGGTGGGTGCAGCAAAAATAACCTTACCTAATACGCTTGTTTGTATTTGGGGCGACGATCAATTAACCGAGTCTAAGGAAGGACTTTACACTTCAGAAAGCTATTCTTTTAAAGTATGGCAAGCTTCTACAAATACACTCAAGAACATAGAGGTACTTCATGAAAATGAAAACATCTATACGCAAGACAATCTTATTATTGCTGAATCTGTAATCGAAAGTGAGGCCATAGAAACAGTTCAGCTATTTGATGCAGTACCCAATCCATCGAGCAAGCAAACGCTAATTCGTTTATACCTTAATGAAGTGACTGAAATACAGCTAAACCTATTCGATATTTTAGGAAATAAGGTGCAAGAAATTTCTTCAGGAGAATTTGTAAAAGGATATCATGAATTTAAAATTGACTTAAGTCAACTTTCTGCCGGTACTTATTTATATCAAATTTCAAGTAAAGACCTGATGAAGACCAAAAGATTGGAGATCATTAAGTAAATATCAAGCCCCACTTATAAGGGGCTTTTTTTTATCTTTGAATAATTAGAAATCATATAAAAATTATATTAATGAAGAAGTTTAACTATTTATGCACGCTAGGAATCCTGTGTAACTTTACCTTGCTAGCACAGTTTACAATTCAATCGCCAAGCATAAATGTTGGAGAAAATATCACACAAATAATAGCAAATGGAGTCTTCGTTCAAGATGCAGGCGAGGAAGGAGAAAATGTTATGTGGGATTACAACTGGTTTATAGGAATTGATCAGTTAGAATTAACTTACCAAACAACTAATGCAACCGGATTAAGTGAAATATTCACCTCTTCCAACTACGCACTTGCAAATGATGATATGGGTGAGTTTTATAACCACAGCGACTAAAAAACTGAAAGAGTTGGGCTTTTAATGCAGTCGATACTCATCGATTACGAGGATCCAATAACAGTTCTAGAGTATCCCTTTTCTTATATGCAGAGTTTTACCGACTCCTTTGTAGGCAACTACCAATATCAAGGAATAGATTTTATAATTAATGGGACTATAGCCGTTACTGCCGATGCTTATGGAGAATTAATTCTTCCCTATGGAACAATAGAAAATGTAATGCGTTTAAAATACGAAGTTACGGGTTCAGAGGATTATGAAGTTATTGGTATGCCTCACCACAACGAATTTACTCAAACCTCCTATGCTTGGTATACAGAAGAATCGTCTCTATTACCCTTACTAAACATTTCTTTTCTGATTTCTTTTCTGGAATCTGATGTTTCTACTGAAACAAGCGTTACTTACTTAGCGCAATCTGTGGGTTTAAGCGAGGTTCTTGCCGAGCAAATAGATTATAATATCTATCCAAATCCTGCTGCAGAATTCACCCATATTGAATTTACTTTAGAGCATGATGATGAAGTTAAAATTACTCTATACTCTCTCTTGGGTGCAAAAATAAAAACCATCGAAAAAGATGTTTTCATGGCAGGAAAACACACAAGAAATATAAACCTAGAAGAACAAAATCCTGGAACTTATTTCATCAGCACCAAAATTGGAGCTAAGGAAATTAGCAGAACGATAAACATACATTAAGCACTACTTAAAAAAAAGCCTCTCGATAAAACGAGAGGTTTTTTTATGTCATATGGTTTACAACAAATTCATCCGAACACCAAAGACAATATTCGCTTGAGAAAAGAAGAAATGTTGACTCGCTTTATCGATAGGGATAAGAGTTGTTCTAATATCGGGCATCTGTATAAACCCTCCTTTTAGTTCTGACAATATAAAGAAGTACTTACCCAAATTCATTTGAAGACCTATAACAGCATTTAAACCATAGCCTGCAATATGAAATTCATCATGGCGTGGGTTATTTAGTAATGTAGCGTTGGTTTTCGGGATCATCATTCCTAGTCCGACACCTTCGGTAAGGTTAAACGATATTTTATTAAATACTATAAGTTCATCTACTCTTCGACATTCAATATTGATATAGTTTAAGCCATCGGTATGCTCTAGTAGGAGGAGGTCAGAAGCTAAAATTACTGTCTCATCCTCATAAACACCATCATAGTCAGTTCCACTATTTTGTATGTAGCCATTGATAGTTACAACCTGATTAGAATCAACCACATATTTCATATGATCGGCTCCAAAAGAAATGGTGTAGTTATCTCTTATGAAATACCCTATACGGGCATTAAACTGGGGTATGGTAATCCTTAGTGGATGGAAATAATCGTTAGTATTAAAAGGTGTTTGTCGGTCGTGAGCCACAGCATCTTCGATAGTGAAATCATAATCTTCACCAGAAAAACGGATGTCGGAAGTACTGAAAGAACCTCTGTTCCATCCCCAGTACATAAAAAAGTCACCTTTTTTATTCTGTAGCGGACTAAGCTCCTGAGCCTGAGTAGAACAAATACTATTTATGATCACAAAAAATATAATTACTAGTCTCATTCTCAAGCCAAATTTTGGTCCTAAACCATTGAATTAATTGGCAAATGTATCATTTTATCTAATATGGCAAAAGTCTTGGGGTTTTGTGTTTCCTAATTAAGAAAAGGAGCGTATTTTTGCATAAATCAATTCTGAGGATTTGAGCGAGACAAAACCCAAATTTATAAGCGTAGGTATTTCACACTGGAAGACCCCGATCGATATTCGTGGGAAATTCAGCTTTTCTCAAGATGCCGTTGATGATATTCTTGAGGATGCCAAGAAATTAGGGATTCAAAGTCTCTTTGTAGTTACCACTTGTAACCGTGCGCAGTTTTTCGCACACACACACAACTCTTTTATGCTCAAAGAACTTTTTGCCAAGCATACAAAGGCTACAAAAGAACAGTTCGAGCAATATCATTTTCTATTAACAGAAGACGAGGCGGTACATCAATTGTTTGAATTGTGTTGTGGATTAGATTCTATGATTTTAGGCGATTTACAAATTGTGAGTCAGGTAAAAGATGCGGCTAAACATTCCAATAAAAAAGGAATGTTAGATGGTTACACCCATCGATTGATGCAGTTTGTCTTACAAGCTTATAAAGATGTACGTACCGATACCTCCATTAACGAAGGCCCTGCCTCAGTAGCTCACGCTGCGGTACTATTCATGAAAGAACGCTTTAAGCAGTTTACCAACAAAAAGATTTTACTTTTTGGAACAGGTGAAATTGGCGAGACTACGGTTAAAAATCTCCAAAAGCATTCCTATAAAGAAATGGTTCTTATTAACAGAACCCGTTCTAAAGCAGAGGCTATCGCGAATCCTTTAGGAATACGTGTTGCCGCTATTGAAAAGCTGAAAGAGGAATTGAGCGATACCAATATTTTAATCGTTGCGACAGGGGCTTTTGAGCCTACAGTTAACGCAGAACATTTTAATGGTATAGACCGCGAAATGCTTCTACTCGATTTATCGGTTCCAAGAAATATAGACACAGCAGTTGATAAATTAGATGGCCTTGAGCTTATCGATATGGATCAGCTGAATAGCATACAAGATGAGACTTTGGCGATGCGCCGCAAGAACATCCCCAAAGCGCGTACCATCATCAACCTACATAAAAACGAGTTCTACGACTGGGTATTGATGCGCAATCTTTCGCCTACAATTCTGGCTTTACGCGAAAAATTACACTCGTATAGAACCGACGAACTCGAACAGCAGAAATTCCGTTTGAGTGAAGAAGAGCTTCAAAAAGCAGATAAATTGGCTACGAGTGTGGTCAATAAAATTGCCAATCAAGCTACAGAATACATCAAATCGAAATACCGTCATTCCGACGAAATGGTAAAGATGGTAGAAGAAATGTTTAAACTGAACCAATGATTCGTATAGGAACCCGCAAAAGCAAGCTGGCTTTATGGCAAGCTTATAAAGTACAAGCCGAACTCAAAGCTCTAGGGCAGGCTTCCGAATTGGTTTTAATAGAATCTGAAGGCGATAAAGTACTCGATACGCCCCTACCATTGATGGGTGGGAAAGGTGTATTTACTAAAGCGTTAGATGATGCTCTTGTCGCTGGAGAAATCGACATTGCCGTTCACTCGCATAAAGATATACCTACCGACTTACCCGAAGGAATAGAACTTTGTTCTGTAATGGAAAGAGGCAACCCTTTTGATGTCTTGGTGGTACGTAAAAACACCGATTTCTTAAACATTGAAGACTACGCTGGTTTAATCGCGACGAGTTCAAACAGAAGAAAATCACAGTGGCTAGATCGCTACGAGAAACACAGTACTTCCGACATCCGTGGTAATGTGCAAACGCGTATCAAGAAGTTAAGAGATAGCAACTGGGATGGGGCTATTTTCGCAGCCGCGGGATTAGAACGTCTAGAGCTTCACCACGAAATAGCCATAGTTTTAGACTGGATGGTTCCTGCACCTGCACAAGGAGCAGTTGCCGTGGTTTGCAGAGAAGGTGATACAGCTACTGCAGATATTTGCCGTGGATTCCATCACGAAGAAACCGCTTTGTGTACGCGTATAGAAAGAGATTTCTTGAATAGCTTGAACGGTGGTTGCTCGGCTCCTATTGGTGCTTATGCAAAAGTGGAAGAAGGTATTCTTAAACTCAATACCATTGTTATGGATCCTAATGCCGAAATTAAGATTGAGGTGAAATTAGAAAAGGATGCCATGCTCGCGCACGACTTAGGTCTTGAGGCTGCAGAGTACGCTTTGGAAAGAGGTGCAAAAGATATCATCGATAAACTACCTAAAGAAAAGCGTTTACACTAGATGAATCAAAAAGGGCAAATATGGATGACTAAATCGCTTAATGAGCGACAAAGAAGCTATGCCCAAAACGTAGGTCTTCAGATTAAAGAAGTAGCCCTAACAAAGATTCATCACATAGATTTCCCTAAAGAAATTCCTGAGGCCGAAGCTTGGATTTTCACTTCTCAGAATGCAGTGAAAAACATACTTCGACAGGCTCAGTATGACAAGGGGAATTTTTCAGGAACTGTTTATGCTTCTGGCAAGCAAACTGCAAAAGCACTGCAAGAAAAAGGTTTTGAAACTAAATCTGGTGCTGATGAAACAGCGCTGAGTTTAGCCGAAACGATTGCAGAAGATGGTATAAGATCTGCCCTATTCTTTTGCGGAAATATTCGCCGAAACGAATTACCCGAATACCTTGCTAAAAAAGGTGTTCAACTAAAAGAAGAAGTGGTTTACCACACGCTTTTAGAACCTAAAATGATACATGCTCAAAAAGGAGATGCGCTCTTTTTTATGAGTCCTTCGGCAGTAGAAGCTTTTGCCATGATAAACGACTTCAGTACAGAAATTGATTATTACAGCATCGGAGAAACTACCGCCAATGCCCTTCGTAAGAAAGGTATACAAAAGAGTTATACAGCAGCAGAAGCTTCGCTTGAAGCCATGCTCAAACAATACACAACAGAAAACAAATAGCAAATGGAGTTTCCAAAATTAAAAAACGACCTCTTACTAAGAGCTTTAAAAGGTGAAACTGTTGAAAGACCACCTGTATGGATGATGCGTCAAGCCGGACGTTTCTTACCTGACTACATGGTTTTAAGAGAGAAATACACTTTCTTCGAACGCTGTGAAACCCCCCATTTAGTTTCGGAAATTACTACGATGCCGATTTGGCAAGTAGGTTCCGATGCCGCTATCTTATTCTGTGACATTTTAGTAGTTCCTATGGCAATGGGTTACCATGTAGATATGGTTCCTGGCGTAGGCCCTCGACTACCAAGAACCGTAAAAACTTTAGCTGATGCCGAAGCGATTGTTGTTCCTGATGTAGACATAGCTCTTGGTTATGTAATGGAAGGTATCAAGCAAACACGTATGGACTTAAAAGGTGAAGTTCCGTTAATCGGTTTTGCCGGTGCTCCATGGACTTTACTTTGTTATATGGTTCAAGGAAAAGGATCGAAAGACTTTTCTGAAGCAAAGAAATTCTGTTTTGAGCAACCAGAAGCAGCTAGAGTATTGTTACAAAAGATTACCGATACGACTATCGCTTATATGAAAGCGCAGATAAAAGCGGGTGCTCAAGCATTCCAATTATTCGATTCGTGGGCTGGTTTATTGAGTCCAGATGACTTTATGGAATTCTCTTACCCTTACTTAAAGCAAATTGTTGCCGAATGTACCGTACCGAATATCTTATTCGCTAAAGGTTCGTGGTATGCTTTAGAGGAGTTGAAAGCTACAGGTGCCAATGGTATTGGTCTCGACTGGGCAGTAACACCAGAAATGGCACGTAAAGTTTTAGGTCACGATGTAACCATTCAAGGGAACTTCGATCCTTCAAGATTATACGCTCCTATTCCTAAGATTGAACAGTGGACTAAAGAGATGATTGACCGTTTTGGAAAAGATCGTTATATCGTAAACTTAGGTCACGGTATTTTACCAGATGTTCCTGTTGATCATGCACGTGCCTTTATTAATGCAGTGAAAAATTATAGTTAAAAAGGAGTCAGATGAAATTTTGAGTTTTGAGTTCTAAGTTTTGAGTGATAACTAAAAGCTAGCCAAAAGGCTTTTATCATTCTCAAATCATCAAATTTTCAAATCGTCAAATCAATTTACATGAACATTAAGGAGACATTTACAGAACATCTTTTCGATTTACAAAATCGCATTTGCGCTGCTTTGGAAGAAGTAGATGGCAAAGCGAAGTTTATTGAGGATGCTTGGGAACGCCCTGGTGGTGGCGGTGGTAAAACACGCGTTATCGCCAATGGAGATGTCTTCGAAAAAGGAGGCGTAAACACCTCTATTGTTCATGGTGAATTACCCGAAGTTTTTAAGGAGAAGTTTGGCGTGAGCGAAGCGAGCTTTTATGCTTGTGGACTCTCCTTGGTGATTCATCCTACGAGTCCTAAAATCCCTACCGTACACGCCAACTGGCGCTATTTTGAGATGTACGATGGAGAAGGTAAAGTGATTAAAAGATGGTTTGGGGGTGGTTCAGATCTTACTCCTTATTATTTGGTGGAGGAAGATGCAAAACATTTTCACCTAGTGATGAAAGATATGTGTGATGCACACAACAAAGCTTATTATCCTGAATTCAAAAAAGCTTGCGACGAATACTTCTTCAACTCTCACCGCGATGAAACGCGTGGTATTGGAGGTATCTTCTACGATTATAAGCAAGAAGACGAAAGCATGACTTGGGAAGAGCTTCTAGCCTTCCAAATAGATGCGGGAAACTGCTTTGTGGAAGCTTATGTTCCGATAGTTGAAAAACACAAAGAAGAGACCTATACCGAAGAGCAAAAATACTGGCAAGAAATCCGCCGTGGACGCTATGTAGAGTTTAATCTACTCCACGACAGAGGAACACATTTCGGTATCAAAACTAAAGGTAGAACAGAATCTATTCTGATGAGCCTTCCTTCTACCGTTCGTTGGGATTACGCTTTCCAAACGGAAAAAGGGACCGAAGAAGCGAAGCTGATTGAGGTACTCATGAATCCAAAGGATTGGGTTTAGGTTGGTCGTTGGTCTATAGACGTTGGTCGATGGATTGAAAATATATAAAGCTTGTTACTAGTTAAGGGTAGCAAGCTTTTTTTTGACTTAAAATGCCACGAATGCAGGAATAAAAATCATAATTATCGTGAATTCGTGGCTATTATTTAGTCTTGAGTAAGTACACCTATTTCCTTCAAACAAAAAAAGCCCCCCGTATTAACGGAGGACCCTGCATTCGTAGAATAAATAATCTTTATAGGATTTTTAGACTACAATATTGATAATCTTCTTAGGAACAATAATTACCTTTTTAGGGGTTTTACCATCTAAGTAATGTGCCGATTTTTCATGGGCTAAGATTTGTTTTTCGATCTCTACTCTATCCATATCTAATGGAAACTCCACTTTAAAACGCATTTTCCCATTAAAGGAAACTGGATAGGTATGTGAACTCTCCACTAAGTGAGAAGCCTCGAAAGTTGGGAAGTCTTGGTAAGTAACTCCATCTGAATGTCCTAGTAACTCCCATAGTTCTTCAGAAATATGAGGTGCATAAGAACACATCAAAATCACTAGAGGTTCGAGTATAGAACGCTTATTACATTTCTGTGCCGTAAGCTCATTTACACAAACCATAAAGGTACTTACCGAAGTATTGAAAGAGAATGCTTCCACATCTTCTTGTACTTTCTTAATCGTTCTGTGTAATGTTTTCAATTCTTCCTTTGTAGACTCAGAATCGCTAACCACAAAGTTATTCTCAGCATCGTGGAACAAACGCCACAGCTTGCGTAGGAAGTTGTTTACACCCGAAATACCGTTGGTATTCCAAGGCTTAAATTGCTCTAAAGGACCTAAGAACATTTCGTACATACGAAGTGTATCGGCACCGTATTTCTCAACAATCAAATCTGGGCTTACCACATTAAACTTCGACTTAGACATCTTCTCTACCTCTGCACCACATTTGTAGTCTCCATCTTCGAGGATGAATTCTGCATTGGTAAAATCAGGACGCCAAACTTTAAAGGCTTCTATATCTAAAACGTCGTTCTCCACCATATTCACATCTACGTGAATTGGCGTAGTATCGTGTTGATCTTTGATTCCGTAAGAGACAAAAGTGTTGGTGTCTTTTATACGGTAAGCAAAGTTAGAACGACCTAAAATCATCCCTTGGTTAATCATCTTTTTGAAAGGCTCTTGTTCAGAAACAAAGCCCATATCAAATAAGAATTTCATCCAGAAACGCGAGTACAATAAGTGCCCTGTTGCATGTTCCGAACCTCCAATGTATAAATCTACATTTCTCCAGTAAGACTGTGCTTCTTTAGAAACAAACTCACCATCGTTAGTAGCATCCATATAGCGTAAGAAATACCATGAAGAACCCGCCCAACCAGGCATTGTATTCGTTTCGATAGCATTTCCATCGGCAGTTTCCCAATGTTCGGCTCTCGCCAATGGTGGCTCACCGTCTTCGGTAGGTAAATATTTTTCTACTTCGGGTAAAGTCAATGGCAGATCTTTATCGTCCATCGCTTTTGGTAAACCATCCTCAAAATAAATTGGGAATGGCTCTCCCCAGTATCTTTGGCGCGAGAAGATAGCATCGCGTAAGCGGTACTGAATCTTTCCTTTGCCAATTCCTTTATCTTCAATTTTAGCAATGATAGCAGCAGTTGCATCCTTCACTTCTAATCCGTTTAAGAAATCAGAATTTAAAAGTGTTCCTTCTTTCCCATCGTGCGATTCTTCTGGAAGATTTCCTCCAGAAATAACTTGCAGAATCGGTAGGTCAAAATGATTTGCAAAAGCAAAATCACGGCTATCGTGAGCAGGAACGGCCATAACAGCACCTGTTCCATAAGACGCTAATACGTAATCGCCAATCCATACTGGAATTTTTGCTCCTGTAAATGGATGCTTTACATAAGCCCCTGTAAATTGTCCAGAAACCGTTTTCACATCCGACATACGATCGCGTTCAGAACGCTTTTTCGTTTTGTCGATATAGGCTGCAACGGCATCTTTATATTCGTCGGTAGTAATGCGATACACATATTCGTGCTCTGGAGCTAAAGTCATATACGACACTCCAAAAATAGTATCCGGACGCGTGGTAAACACCTCTACTTCTAGGTTTTCATCTGAAGCTAAAGCATCACTTTCCAATTCAAAATGAACCGAAGCGCCTTTAGAACGACCGATCCAATTTCTCTGTTGTTCTTTGATGGCCTCAGTCCAATCAACCGTATCTAAACCGTCAATCATACGCTGTGCATAAGCGGTAATTCTCATCGACCATTGCATCATCTTCTTCTGAACTACGGGGAATCCACCACGCTCAGAAAGACCCTCTTTTATTTCGTCGTTGGCTAAAACAGTCCCTAATTCAGGGCACCAGTTTACCATAGTTTCCGAACGGTAAGCTAAGCGGTAAGCCAATAAAGTTTCTCCTTGCTCTCTTGCCGATTTTGCATTCCACTCTTCTGCAGTAAAATTGGCTACTTCATCACAAACAGCTTTTACTTTTGTATTTCCTTCAGCTTTAAAACGCTCAACTAAAGAGTCAATCGATTTGGCTTTATCTTCTTCAGTACAATACCAAGCATTAAAAATTTGCTTAAATATCCATTGTGTCCATTTGTAATAGTTGGGCTCACAAGTGCGAACTTCTCTATCCCAATCAAATGAAAAACCAATTTTATCTAACTGATCTCTGTAACGAGAAATGTTCTCTTCGGTAGTAATTGCAGGGTGTTGTCCGGTTTGAATAGCATATTGCTCTGCAGGCAATCCAAAAGCATCGTATCCCATAGGGTGCAATACATTGAAACCTTTCAAACGCTTATAACGAGAGTAGATATCCGAAGCAATATATCCGAGTGGATGCCCTACGTGTAATCCAGCCCCAGAAGGGTAAGGAAACATGTCCAAGACATAGTACTTTGGCTTAGTTGAATTAGCTTCCGCTTTGAACGTTTGTTGCTCCGCCCAACGCTTACGCCACTTCTGTTCTATACTTCTAAAATTATACTCCATCGTTAATTGCTAATCTACAGATTTACAAGACCTTAAAGGCTCATTTTTTGAGATTTGCAAAGATAGCTTTTTTTATGGTAAATGGTGAATGATAAATAGTAAATGGTGCTGCGAAAAGACTCACAATTTTGCTTTCAAATGATTTATAGTTCCAAGGAGTAATTTTTTAACGCTAACCAATTTCGATGTATCGTATTCGTCAATAAAACATAAGCGCTTTGATAATATTAACTGCGTGTCTAATTCTGAAAGAGAGGCTAATGAAAAATGTAAGAATCGAATACATTCTTTAGTAGAGTTTCGTGTCATTCCTTCCGCTATATTAGATGGAACAGATATAGCGGACCTTTTCATCTGACTAACGAGTGTATAAATTTCTGATTTTGGGAACTTATTTGTGAGGCGATAAACATCCTCAACCATATCCATTGACAATTTCCATACTTCCATTTCTGTGTGTAACATATTATTGAATCATTATATTATTATACTTCCTTACAATTTACAAAATCTCTCCCCATTTACCATTTACCATTTACCATTTACCATTTACCATTTACCATTTACCATTTACCA
>Ga0206681_10000102_pt1 | contig 55706 bp, 66 predicted proteins | sample M150012015metaG_FD_161048 | JGI IMG/M metagenome (GOLD analysis project Ga0206681, IMG submission 161048) | Ammonia-oxidizing marine archaeal communities from Monterey Bay, California, United States - M1 500m 12015 | ecosystem: Environmental > Aquatic > Marine > Intertidal zone | place: USA... | reverse complement strand
AAAAAAAAAAATAAAAAAAAAAAAAAAAAAAAAATAATTTTTTTTTATAAAAAAAAAAAAAAAAAGAAAGAAAGAAAAAAAATTTTTGGTTTTTTTTTTTTTTTTTTTTTTCTCAATTATATATGCCCTATATATAGGTTAGAATTATAAATTATACCTCTTTCCAGCTGGGTGGAGGAGTCTCCGAGACACACTGTATACCAAACCGTCTAAGCTTGTAGATCTCTCCTTCTATCTCCGCTTCTTTGTGGGTGTCCCACAGACCGTGGCTCATGTCTGGCTTGTACTTCTCTAGGTATTGTTGACAGTTCTCCATAGTTGAGAATGCCAGGCCCTGATAGACCGAATAATGCGGTTCCTCTACTCCAAAGTAGAGGAGTATTGCTAATATGTAAAACACGATTATCCCCCATAATATATATCTAATCGCTTAAGAAACTTGTGTTTGGCGTCTCGAAATTCTCTCCCTTCTATCACAAATTGTTGGTAATAGCCATCCTTAGAACACATCATAATGACTCCTTTTTCTATTACTGTATCATATACAGCATCGTGGGCCATACCATACGCCGCCATCTGCAGGAAGTAGTCCTCGATCCATTCTCTTTGCTTGGGCTTATTAGTCTGCTTAAAATCAACTATGGCTAATTTATCACAGTGTGTTGCAACTAAGTCACAACTACCCGCATACAATCCAGGGTAATATAGGACAGCCTCTATGCCATAAATCTCTGAACAGTCATTCAATCCGCGTTCCACGATTATCTCAGCCATCTTCTGTGCCTGTTGGCCGGCCTTCGTAAGGTCCGCGGTCCGCGTACCGCGCATCAGGTTCTCCAAATACTTATGCATGGCAGTGCCGCGCGCAGCTGCTTCGTTCTTTATTCGCTCAGCTTCGGCGTCGCCTACTTTCTTTTTCCATGCTTCGAGGGCTTCTCGATCTCGCTTAGCCTTCGTTTGGCCAAGGACAGTAGTAACCGATGGCAACTTGCTTGTTGACCCATCAATGTTATAGTGTCGCAGCCCGTTAATCTTCTCGCGGGAGCTTTTTGGATATACATATTTTTCTACCTTCTTCATCTCATTTTTCTAAAAACTTCACTCCAATGGTCAAGCCATATTTTGTGTCTTTTTTCTTCTCTTTCATCGCGCTGTCTGAAACTCTCAGCCATTGACAATGACCATAGGTCATTTTCGTATGCCCAATGTTCATCAAAAGTTTTCTCTTTTACTCCAGTCTTTGGTTGGTCATTCTTTGTGCTTTTTGAATTGCTTTCTTTAACATAGCAAGTTCGACTCGCATTTCGCGATTCTCTCTTCTTAGTTTTATTATTTCTGGCCATATTACCTCTTTTATTTCATGGGTGGTCATTCGCCAATAATCTAAATAACCTTCCATTTGTCTTTCTAACTCTTTAATGTATTTTTTATCAGTATCAACAATATTTAAACTACCTACGTATGGATATTTATGTCCTGTTAAGCGCGTTATAGATTTCTCTAAACTCATGTTTTTATTATATCAATTATTTTGCTCACTGGCCAGTCCGTTGTGTAATCTCTTGGGGTATCATGATGCTTAGCATGGTAGCCTGCTCCAACGATAAGAATGTTCCAAAACCAGGCATTTTTCCTAACGGAATCCATATTAAAATGGAAACAGTTAATAACCGTCTCTCCTATATGAGCTAGGGCAAGAGGAAAAACAAAGCCAATCATCAACCAATCAAAGCCAAATAGATAATAAACCGCGATCCACGTTGCGTGGAACCAGATCATATGGGTATAATCAAAGAATCTAAAGATAGGGTCCTCGAAAGACTTCTTCGCCATTAGGTTCACTTTCATATCATCGATGCGAATTGTCATGAACACAGGAAGCGCCGCGCGCAGTACGCCCATCACTTTGTTCCCAGACAAGTTCGGTGTATGTGGGTCGCGTTCCGTGTCAGTGTATCTATGGTGCGTAAGATGCACCAAAGCCCAATCGTTTGGGCTCGACTGAGTTGCTATACCACCGATGTACGTTAGGATCGCTTTCCAGACAGCATTAGTTGTGTATGATTTGTGGCACACCAGGTGATGATAAGCCATATTAATTCCAAACATACCAAGAAACTGGAGCACGGCCCAAGTAATAATTAATCTGGCGTCAAGATAACTCCAGACGTAAATACTAAAAAGAACAACACTAACAATATAACAAATAGAAATATAGTATTGAGGAAACTTTTGGTACCAGGTCAAGTTTTGATCCAATCAATGAAATATTTTATAGGATAGTCTTTCGAATAATCTCTTGGGGACTGGTGATGTTCTTTATGGTTTCCTTCTCCACCAATTGCAACATTAATCCAACCTCTATTTTTATGTACCCATTCAATATCATAATGAAACCAGTTCACACAAAACTGGCTGAATAAACTGTACGTAATTGGGAAACAATATAAAAATAAGAACCAATCAAACCCAAAGAAGTACCAAACCGCGGTCCCCGTTCCGTAGACCTGGATTGGCGCCCACTTATGCAAGAACATAATAAATTTGTTTGCTAATAGATGTCGTACACCTACGAGCAATTTAAGATCTGGTTCGGGGATATTCATCCATAAAGGTAACCACGTTCTAAGAAAGCCTTTGAACCTACTTTCCTCAGTCCATGGTGTATGTGGGTCCATATCAGTACCCAGGTGCCTGTGATGATGTAAATGTGTTGCTACCCAACCAAGCGGACCGGAAACTGTTCCATACACTCCAAAGAAGGCAAGAAAGTTATACCAAAACTTAGATGTTCTAAAAGCTTTGTGTGTAAATAAACGATGATAGCCAACGTTAGTACCCAGCGTCCCAACAATCACTGCTATTGCATAACTAACCAATAAGCGCCAATCTAACGCCAGCATATAAAAGGGTACAGTTGCTAAAGTAAGACCTGAAAATAAAAGATAAGTAATTGTCAGGTAAAGTCTGTCGTATTTTTGAGGAATTATCTCGGTCATCTATGGATGCGCACTAATGTACAAACACTTGGTGATTCGTTTGTTATTATTAACTTTGAACTTGTTTGTTTTTTAGTGCTATGTTTTTCTATATTTTTCCCCCCTGTAGAACAACGCTCTCCAAATACAATATATGTTTCACTTCCTTGTTTTATACTTTCAATAGATTGTCTTGGGTTAATATCTATGTGTTCATATGTCCAACCGTCTTGGTGTTGCATTGGACACAATAAAACTGTGTTATCTTTCATAATTTCTACTTCACCAGTTGTACTATAAGGTTCATAATGAAGAGCCGGCGTATGCCAGTCCATATATCTATATTGATGCTTTATTTGGTGTTCCATAAAGCCCTCTCCATGCGCATAATCGTTCTCATCAAAAGTAGTTGCTAAAGATTTATGATTTTCAGCAAGAATATTTCTATAAATATTTTTATGTTCATCTTGAAACGCGGGACTGTTTTCATCCCAAGTGTATCTAACTTTTATGTGGCCGTTGAATAAACAATAATTAGTATTAAGTTCAATTAAAAAATTATGGTCAGGATGTGTCTTTATAAGAGGGGTTCCGCTTGCGTCTTTTATAAACTCATTAGCGTTTTCTCTTTTAATTTTTTGGCCAACCCTTGTATTTTGGCTAATTGATATTTGTAGTTTGTTTGAAATATTTAAAACATCAAATGGTACACTAAAAATCATATTTCCTCCACTTCCGTTGGATCAAGAACATTTGTTTCATTTGGTTTTAACCAATCCTGTATATGTGCTTCTTTGTCTACTTTTCCTTTTTCAATTATTTTTTTATCTATAACTTTGAAATAAACAGAGTCATATTTCAATTCTTTCATCCAAATCTCTAATATTTCTTGTTCTCTAGCTGCTACCATTTCGTCCCACAGCTCGTGTCCTTCTCTTATATGATACTTTAATTCAGAAATGGGAAGATATTTATGCTTCCAAGTTATTTCCACTTCATTAGCAAGCTTATCTTCTTTAGCTTCCTCGTCAAAGTGTTTAACTTTTTCCGGTAGATAATTTAATGTTTTATCAAATTCCGAGAGATCCATTTAAAATGCCTTTACTACAAAATAACCACCTAAATCCGGCCAATCAGCAGCGGCAAATACTGGTGTAGGAGCTGGCTGACCTATATTGTCTAATGAATCCAAAAGTAAATTATATCCAAGTGTTCCTGTGTCCGGGTATGCCCTTACAGGGGCTGGCGTACCAGAAGTGTTCCAAGTAGCTACGAGACTACCACTGGAATTATATATATAGCTATATCTAGCAACCCAATTGGTGTCGTGATACCCAGTTGGAGATTGCGCACTAAAGAAATTACCTCCAGAATAATACTTTGAAAACGTATAGGTGCCACTACCTATTAATCCAGAAGCATCGGGTCCAGCGCTGGGTAAACTAGGACCACCTACACCATAATACGTAATTGGAGACTTACCTCCACTGTCGTAAGTCCCACCACCAAATTGAAAATAATCAGTTTTGTTTTTTGCTCCATAAAAATTACTTACAGAAAGTTGGCCTGATGAACTTGTAGTTATATTAGAGTTTGCTGGAACAGCATATGTGTATGGTCCTCCCCTATAATATAAATTTAAATATACGTTAGAAGAAGGTGATCCAAATTCCGCTCTGATTGAGTTATAATCTAGTGTTCCACTCCCTGGAAGGGTCATAATACATCCTATATAAAATTCTTGTGCTTAAAATATATTATACCGTTGGGATAGTCAATCTCCCCTGGGTTTCCTTTTAAATCATCAGGTCCTATTTGACTCATTCTAGCCCAATTTATATGACCAAATTTCTTTTTGCAAATTTTATCAATAAGATGGGAGGGGATTTCCGATATCTCTGGTTTAGCCATATCTATTTCTGTATATGGTGCTCCAGTGTCCTCAGGTATCCATTCTATCTCAAATTCATCCATTTAAATTAAACTCCATAGGTTTTGGTGTGTGTTGGGTTCCCGCTATAAAATCTGGATCATAATTACTCCAGTGCTCGTGGGTTTTATATATTTCAGGAACAAAACCCCATGAAGAAAACATAAAGGAAATTCTATGTTTTACAACTTTTCGATTATGAACTTTCCCTGTTGAATGATATAATTGGTCCGCCCATAAAACCATATCATTTTCTTTAGGCTGCACCTCAATCATTTGAGTGCCCTCTAATGGAGTATAGTCCGTATCTAAAATAGATCTACCCTGTACGTATTTGTTGTTTGGAAGAATATACAATTTTCCTCCCTCCATTCTAGGATCAATATTAACATATAATATATGAGTGTTTAAAGGGAACTCAATTTTTTGATCGGGATCAAAACCTTTATATTTAATATAGTCAAATTTTTGTTGAAGCTCGTTTCCATCTACATGAAAAAGAGTGTGTCCTAAAGTATCACGCACCCAATACTCTACATGATGGTCTCGACCAATAAGGTGTCTAATTATTTCTTCTAAAAAATTAGAAGACTCTTGTTCTTTCCTACAAAAATTATATATGGGTATTTCCTTAACATGATTAGTACATAAATCTTTTAGGTCTCTAAATCTTTCAGAATCTAAAACATTTTTGGCGTACTTAATGTGATCCATTATTCTTTCATATCATATGGATCAGTTGATAACATACGTTGTTTTTTGTTTATATCTTTACCAAGAATAATATCTTCCATATTCTTGTATAAATAGTTAGCCATCTGACCAATGATATTATCTTGAGATAATGTATCGACTAAATCTTTTAAAGATTCACCGTGTTGCAGGCATCTAGAAATTAGTTTTCCAGAAGCTCTCAGTTCTCTATCTAAATAAGAGTCTGTTGGTTTGAGTTTCATCCAAAAAGCGAGAGGAACTAATCCGGTTTTGTCAGGTATATAATTTACAATACCGATAACCTTTCTACCATCTATTGGTAGAGCGAAAGTTGCACTCATCATCCTATTAGGAATCTCTGTTCTCACCTTTGTGTTTTCCTTAATTAAAGTCATCTCTATGTGCCTCTATAAAATGGTACAGTGAAATATTTGTCTCCTTCACCTGCTCAATCTCCGCCCACATCGAATCTATTATTTGGTATATATTATATATAGTTACAATATTTGCAACCATTAATGCTGCTGTGCAGATCAAAACTGTCCACACAATTACGCCACTAGCATATGCTCCGAGCGTTACTTTGAAGTCTTTCATGTGCCACCTCCGATCTTATATCTAATAAAGCATCTAAGTGTTTTTGCCATATAGGCTTAGCGCCTTCAGGAGCTGTTGTTACCATTCGACGCAGGCGCTCTATTCTATTTAAAAATAATAAATAGTCACTCATTTAAGTCTCCAAAGCACAAAAAATAGTATAATTAAAGCAGGTTGTAAGATTACAAATATAACAATATTTGCTAATTCATAACCCATACCGGTATGGTACCCTATTGTTTCTAGTATATAAACACACTTTAAAAATAAATTATCTATCATTATGCTTTCTCCTTGTAATGTAAAAATAATTGGGTCTGGTATAGGCCTATAAATTTATCTCTTCCATGGCGTATTCTAGAGCCACTATAAATTAAAGCATCCCCAGGATGTAATAAAATACTTTCTCTTTCTCCATCTTCTTCAACATAAATAGGCCAACAATAATCCTTAGGTCCGTTAGTACCCATATTAATTGTAGCTGAATATTGTAGGTCTTCTGAGTCTATATGAGGAGGTAATACACACCCGGTGCCATATATTCTATAAAAAGATCTAAACGGTATCAATTTACACTCTGTAATTTTTTCCATTTTTTTATGACAAAATTTTAAATAAGCTCCTCCTAAAGAATCATTAGCTCTTATGTCAACACAAAAACCAATTCCAGGTTCGTATTTAGTTACAAACTCGTTTGGTCCGTTTATTGTCTCTATTTCTATTTTATCTTTTTCCGATAACACATAAGCATAAGTATCAAATATTTCAGCCAGCTCCGGTGAAATAAAATTTTCTACTTTCTTTTTTATAAGTTTAGCTTCTTTGCAACTCATTATTACTTTTCTTTTTATTATCGAGGGGTGATAGATATTGTAGGTTTCCAATAACATGTAAACCAGAGACATTTTTACCCTGTAGAGGCAGATCATGATCTACTTCCATGCCCAGGGGAGTATTTTTATAAAATTCTTTTATCTCATCTTTTTCTTCTTTTGTTAGCTTTAATGTTCTACGCAATCTGTTTATTTTATTAATTGCAGCGCGCGCTCTATTAGTAGCTACACCATTAGGGCTTGCTGCCCATTTAGCTTGGCGCAACCTTTTATTTTCTTTCCCCTCTGGTGTTGAATCATATTTAGCTGAAGTCTTGCGGTTGGTAATTTTACCCTTTTCAGTTTGTAAATATCTTTGATATTTATTCATATACATTCACCTGATTTTTTACCCCGTGCTTCAATGCCGCCTTCTACGTTTTCACGGCATTGATACGCTGGAAGTGTTACCCAACCTTGGGATGAACATTGTGGACAATCTTTTGAAACTGTCCCTTTTTCCCAGCGGGATGGATATTTTACTAAATGATCAAAGAATCTAATAAAACCATTCCCATTACAACGTGGGCAAATAGCTTTAACGTCGTGCTCGCCCGTTAGATCTACCATGTTTTTTCCTCATTTCTTTTTCTAATAAAAACTCTATCACTTTTTGTACACTTACTGGTACTTCAAAACGATTATGAGCTAAATCTACTAGTTTCATATGTGTACCGGTTGATACACTTACTGATTTAAATCGACTGATATCTGGCATTTTGTCCTCCTTTAATTATCATATTCTATGGGACTTTATAGAGCAAATATTAGATTTGACAATAGTTTATTTTAATTTATTATAGAAAAATCTTCTCACCTTCATATGTCGGTAGCTTTTTTGAGCTGCCGGCATTTTTTGTTGATTTTCCGGGCTAATTTCTGTTTAAAGTTAGGGAATCTTCTATGTAATTAAACACAACTTTTCCGTTTAGGTATTGAGTGTGATGAGCTTTGCACGTCATACATTGATAAACTCTACTTGTTTCATGCCCTGTTATTAAACGTATAAAAGGAACGTAAGCTCTACACTGTTCACATACTCCTAGTGTAATCTCTACTGGATCGTTACTGCTGTATGTCACCCCAGGTGTCTCCTTCTTCATAGTCTACTTTGTTAGGCACCTGCAATTCTATCGCCGACTCCATAACTTTGCAAATTGTTTTCGCCTGTTCCATATTCTCCACTGATATATCAAGCTCGTCATGTATTTGTATATGGGGAATCACCCCCTCTCTGTACAAGGCCAACATAGCTTTTTTTGTCATGTCCGCAGCTGATCCTTGGATCAACTTGTTCAAAGCTTTGTACGTGAACGCGCGTTTAATCATCCCCTTACCATTATATTCGTTTATAGCATCTTCATATGGTAGAGGTTTATCTACATTAAATCCATGTGGTTCCCACATATCGAAGTGACATATACGACCACCTATGGTTCTTATCTTTCCTTTATGATTGGCTCTTTGTTGAACTACTTTACTTAACTCGTGTACAAACGGAGCCATCTGTTTATATGTGTTCCATATATTTTCTGCCTCTTCTTTAGTGTTACCCAGTTCACCCATTAGTTTATTTTTACCCATACCATACATCATACCCAGATTAATTGTCTTTGCTTGCTTACGATCAATACCAGCCATGTCAGCTACCATCTGGTGGAAGTCTGCTTCTCCTGCGTGATATTTTTCTACTATTCGATCTGCACCGGGTATAGGGTATGCGTTTGCAAAGTGCACCAAAATTCTAGGCTCTTGTTGAGCGTAGTCAAAGCAACCCCACTTGCAACCTTCTTCTGGAAGAAATATAGATCTAATCATAGGACCTATTATTTTATGCTTCGCTGGTATCTGTTGTAAGTTAGGATTAGCATAACTAAATCTACCGGTGACAGTCCCACCTTGATCAGATCTTAGTTGATTAATATTTGCATGAATACGTCCGTTGTGTGAATGTTTAGTTATAGAGTCTATAAAAGTTGAATGTGCTTTATTGTATTCTCTAGCTACAGATATACTCTCTATTAGATCATTATTATGATGCTTCATAAAGTTTTTGGTAAAACTAGGTTGCCCCGTTGGGGTCTTATCATACTCTATCTTTAATTTATCACACATCTCTTGTATTGAAGAAGCTGCCCATATATCTATGTCTATACCTGTTTCTTTTTTTATATTGTGTAATATTTTTTCTTCTCTATTTTGAAAATCCTTTTTAATTTTTGCTGCTTTTTCTAGATCAACACGTACACCTTTAAATGTCATATCAACTAACATAGGAAACAAATTAGTTTCTAATTCTAGAATCTCGTTTAAGTCTTGTTCTTTTATTTCTTTTTGTAGAGCATCCCAAAGTTTTAAAGTTGCTTCCGCATCTCTCTCAGCATACTCACCTACATACATTGCAGGCATTTGCCACATATCAGACTTAGCATTAATACCAGCCTCACTTGCATACTGTCTAAGAATAGCTTCATCTTTACCTACATCTAAATAATCTTTTGCTAGTGAGTCTAAAGTGTATCTAAATCTATTCTCATTTACTAATGAAGAGGCAATCATAGTATCTACTATTTTACCTTTCATCTTAAAGCCGCGGGCCGCGATCCACGATACGTCGTACATTGCATTATGAAATATCTTAATGGCTTCTGTGTTGACTACATTCTTCTCGAACCATCTCCAAACTAATCCCGCATCGAGATTACCTCCAGCATGGGCAATAGGAAGATAACCTTTCCACCCATCAACAGCTACAGCTATGCCAATAATTTCTCCATCACCTCTGATGGCTCCTGGTCCTAGCGTAGTTAAGTTTGGGTCTTTTGTTTCTAAGTCGATCGCTATCTTAGTAGCTCCAGTTAGGTCCGGTAATTGTTGCGGCACAGTCCACTCTGTTTTCGTGGCGAACATATCCCCTGTTATCATTTATACTGCTCCTTTAGTTTATTTAAAAACCAAATAGCTTTATCTAAATCTTCAATGGGTTTTTTCTTATACTCGTGGCGCCAAATATATTTCAACGCCGATCCCTGTAAGTAGTATCGAAAGCCATACCCTTGGCATGACTTGATAGCATCAATGCATTGGATATCACCTTTATTATAGTGTGATGGATAGTTTACTGGATCGTGTTTCTTCTTCATGTAGATAACAAATCATGAACTTGTAGATTATAAGCTAGATTGTATTTTCTAGGTTCTATTATAATTAACTGCTTTCTAGCTCTAGTTACTGCAACATAAAACTTTCTATGGGACTCATTGCCTCCATAGTGCTTTTCTCCCCATGAAATGTCTACGTAAAGAATTACTACGTCTGCTTCAGCTCCTTTAATAGAACTAATAGTAGCAATTCTAACTTGAGAGGGATCAGTAAGTTTCTTGCCAGAGTCTAAGATATTTTTTATATATTGAACCTCTTCATCTGGTAGTTTTAAAAAAGACTCATCCCAAGGAGCATCAGTTAATAAACCAAACTTATCCATACATTCTTTTAAAGTATAACTTTTTAAATCCTCCGGTGCTTTCTTACCTGACTTGTATCCATGTTTAACATTAGTCTTTAGATAACCATAAATATTTTTTATTTTATCACCTGTAAGTGTGTACCCTTCTCTAAATCTTGCCCAATCATCGATAGCATTAATCTTCTCCGCATTCATTGGTTTAGAAGTTCGACTATCATACTTTATACCTGCTTTTTTAAATTCACTAACGGCCTCTTTTAAAGTGCTATTAGTAGCAGCCAAAACTAACAAGGTCATACCTCTGTTCGCTTCCATGTGGGTAGCCACTGACGGCATGATACCTCCTAAGGTATAAGCTCTGTTTATGGTACCTTCTTCATCTGCTGGTAAATAAGTTTTAGGTATTCTCTCATCATCATTAGAAATAATTCTCTCCGCTAGTGTATGCATCTTTCTAGGAACTCTAAAAGACTGTGTTAAATCTTCTCTTTTAAAATCTTTTCGTTTATCAAAGGATCTAAACTTGTCTACATCAGCTCCTGACCAAACATAAATAGCTTGGTCATCGTCACCTGCTATATGTACTTCGCCGGCATTTTCTATTAGTCTTTCTATACAATCCCATTGTATTAAACTTAAGTCTTGTGCTTCATCTACGATTAAAACTTTAAATGAAGGAACAGTTTCTTTTTGTGCAAACTCTAATAAGAAATCGTTATAATCATACAGTCCTTTTTCTTTTTTAAATTTTGTAAGTTCTTGGTCCAGTAAGTAAGCAATGTTTTTTCTTAATCTAGAATCACGTTGGTTATTAAAAGCTTGTTCTATTGTTAGTTTGTGACAGACAGCTTTATTTACTAGAAATAAATAAGGGTTCTTTGTGTTTAATAATTTACCCTCGTTATCAAATGGGTCCTCCCAATGATTCATTTTAATACTAATAGAAAAAGGAATTTTTCTACCGAGCTCTGAGTAATCACTGGACTCCATAATATTATTTTTTATTGCTGGACACTCTGCTAATGCTAGAGAGTGTAGTGTTCTAAAATTTTCAAAAGCATCAGGAACGTTTGCAAACTCAGGAAAAGCTTCGATGGCTCTTCCTTTAGCTTCGTTCGCAGCAACTTTAGTAAAAGAAATATAAGCTATATCTCTTGGGTGTATTCCCTCAGCTATACATCTTTTAACTTGTTCAATTAAAGTATAAGTTTTACCGGTGCCCGGAGGGCCTATCCATAATTTATTCATAGTGATCTTCTTTCATATATTGTTACGTTAATAGATACACATAAGTATAAATTACAACAAATGTCAAAACAAAAATTGTCTCATGTGGGCTCATTTAATCATATATGCTATATATGCCATATCCATAGAATATTATTTAACACACCTCTGTATTTGTAGGTTAATAGTTGTATTTATTAGGCTGTAGTTGTGTTTTTTCTTAACCAATCAATTAATCCTTGTTCTAAAAAGTATGGTGTATTTCCTATACGAATATATGGGACTTTGAATGTGCCGTGCCGAATTTTCTTTCGAAGAGTGTCTTGTTCAAATCCTCTCGGAATTCCTCGATCATTCATCCAGTCTCTAATTTTAGCTATGTGAACGTACTGGTTAGAAAGGGCTGTCATCATAGCTCATTTTACTAGATTTTATTTCTAGCTTTTTAAATGCCTTAATCATTAGCACAGTCCTCTTACTGGTTCTTACCTGTATCCTGTCCTCATCTTTATATATATCTAGAGTAGCTAATATATTTGAAGTAGCATTCTTACCTTCAGTCCAACCATTCCTTTTAATAAAATCAGTAAAGTCTTTAGCTAAAAAATATGTTATACCCTCCTTCTCATCAGTATATGAAACGTGATTTGCAATATCATCTAACTCATTCCCAGTAGAAATATTTCTTGTAAACTCAAATAAAAGCTCTCTTAATTGGAAAGCGGGGGTCATAGATTCTATGGCTTTTACTTCTCTGATAGCACCTGGAGCAGAGAGAGGAGTAACATAATCAGATATCCATTTCTCCATCGGAGGCATCTTAGCTATTGCAATGTTAGCTTGTTTAAATACTTCTAGTTTAAATAATCTAGGTTCCAGAAGCTGCTCACCTGTAAGTTTTATTCTCTTACTATCTACATTTAAAAAATATAGTGGAGGATCAGAACATATTTTAGTTAAGTCTTTAAATTCTGGTAGTTGTATATCTGATTCACCATAACCTACTCCAAACGGACACTTACTACATTTATGGGCTTCACATACAGGTTGTATTGGGGCCTCTTTACATTTGTATTTATAGTCTTTCTTTTCTAAAGACTTCTGCAAAGTAACAACCTCCTTAGATGGTAATGGAGGAACAATATATTTATTATTATCTGCATCCATCATCTTTTCCCAGTTATCTGGATTTGCTTTCTTTCTATAAACACCAATATTATATAAAGCATTGTTTCTAGAGCCTTGAGTAAACCCTTCCTTTGCTAATTTATTTAAACAAGGAGGACCATCTGGAAATGCCTGCTCTTCTTTTGGTTGAGGTTTTATTTTTATAGATTCAATTTCTTCTTTTGTTTGTGCCCATTCATCATACATAGAATAGAACTGTTCTAAAGTAGCATACTCCCCACCTGACGTAAAAGCATAGCGAGTACTTGTATCTCCTCCATGATAAGGAAGGTTTAAAAAACTTCCTTTGTCACCCTGATCCATTAATAATTCAGTTTGCTTAGGAAATACTTCTGAATCACCATAACCAAGGTCTTCTGCAATCTCTTCTAGTTTATGTTTCATGATTTTTGCAGGAAGGAATTCCTTACAAAATAAAAATAAGTGTGCACCACCAGACTTAGATCTACATGTAATTAAAGGATACCCTTTGCCTTTAATATGTCTCATTAAAGTTAAGTGATTGATAGTGTCATACACATCTATATCAATGCAGCCCCACTTGCATAAACTTTGTTCGTTGATAGGAACTATACCTAATGAAGGTTCTTTACCTTCTATATGTTCGTCCCACATTTGCTGTGTGACTGGGGCGCTTGGCATATAACATTTAACTTCTTGTTTCTCACCTGCCGCGGCCGGAGTTCCAAGAGTCATTACACCACGTACACTATTATTCCCTTCAAAGATTTGTCGAAATTTCATTTCTTCTTCTTTCTGTATTTACTATTAGTCTTGTTATACCATCCATTAGTACAAGGTCCAGAACAAAATCTTTTTGTTTTTTGCCACTGGCTAGGTGTAAAAGAACCACCACAGGTTTCACAATATTTCTTTTCCATTTCTAGTTCCTTTCTTGTATATTAATAGGGCCTATCAATGGGGGAGAATCCTGATAGGCCCCACTTCACAGTTATTTAGAACGGTACGTTATCATCTAATTTTTCATTAGACTCTAACTTCTTGTCCGCTCCACCGTGATTCACCCTTAGGCTACCAACCGCTGAGTGAAACTCTTTGCAGGTTTCATAAACAGATTTATCTGTTATAGGACCTACCTTTTTAACACTCCAACCAAACCAAGTTCCCTTGTCATTTGATTGTTGAACAGTGCTAAGGTTATACACATGACTAAAGATAGGAGGGGTAAATGTGTTACCATCACTACCTTTCATACTTATGTTATCCATCATAGAGTTCCAGTTTCTACTCACTTTTAATTGAGTAGATTTCATGGTTATCAATGCTTTGGATCCATCCTCCGCAATAACAAAATAAGAAGCAGTGTTCTCAAGATAATTACCATTTGGTAATCTCTCTTTGTTAGCTCCATCTCTTGTTGCTTGCTTAATTATGCCACTACTCGCTGAGTGAGTAGCAACTGGGGCTGAAGAGCCTTCGCCTCTCTCAGTCCACTCAACATAATCCCTTTTGTATCCGCAAGGAATTACATTAAGTCCTTTCTCACCATCATATGTCTGCTTAGTCACGGTATTAAATATCATACCTGGTTCAGCGCCTTCCACATATTTGGCATCCCGTTTATTTATCTCGGGTGATAGCTGGCCTAACACTCTTAGAAATGGCATAGCATAATCTTCACTACCCATTTCTTCCGTGCCAGCCTGCTTGTCTCCTTCAAACATACTCGCTAGAGCTACGTCTGTTTTCTCTTTTTTCGTTACTTGATTCATGGTTCGTCCTCCTTGGTTCATGATTTCCGGCTAATTTTAGTTTTATCCTTAACAAATAAATGAAAAGAATCAGAGGGCATATCGAGGCCGGCCTCGATACGCTCCCTATAGAGTGCCTTTAAAGTCATCGGCTCAACTTTTGATTTTTGTTGAGGCTCAAACCCTTCTTGCACTGCAAGGTTGAGCAATTGCTCCGCCTTGTTATCTTCGCCTTTACCGAACGTAACGAAGACCTCATTTTTAATGATGTCTCCTAGTCCGTTATCTCGAAGCCATTTATAAGCTGACTCTAGGTTATCTTTTTTAACCGTACAGCTATAAGATTTTCCAACCTCTATAGCGCTCCCGTCAGCTAATTTCAAAGATTTTAACCCCTGCTCTGCGAGCAAGGTAGGTATAATCTCTGATGCAATCTTATCGGCTTGTTCTTTTTGTTTCTTTAGCTCCTCTTCTTTAGAAGCTATATCATCTTCTAAAGCTTGGAGTTCTAAACAGTAGCTCGATAGTTGCTGAATATCTGTTTTCTCTATTAGTTCTTGTTGATCTCTTTCAAGATCTTGTAGTGTTAGTGTAGTCATTTTATCACGCCTCCTCTAGACATTCCTATTCTTCCTCCTGTTGGTTCATCGTCGATTTTTATTTTATTATACAAATCAAAAGTAAGAGGATAGTATCTTCTTTCTTGTCTATCCCATTTTAATAAATTAAATACTCCTCCTGTAACATCACTTACAATAGCAGTAGATAATCCAATGATAGCTGGATCTCCTGTACATAGTATGAAATCTTTTGGTTTGAAATCTCGTAAGTTCTTACGCATCTTATGAATAAAAGGTGCGGGACTAAATTGTAGTTGTGATAGCTCCGGTAAACAAATAACCAGATAGCCATAGTCTGATGCAGCCAATATATTAATATTTTGTGGTGGATGTTGTAAAACATAGACCAATTTTTCATCGGGGTATTCTTTAATAAAGTCTAGAAATTCCACCAATTGTTTAGGCCTGTATAGTTCAAATAATTTATTTCTCATAATTCAACTTTCTTTATTGACATTTATATAATGAATCAATATATATTTGTCAACTAAGAAAGTAAAATAAATTATGATAAAAGATTATAGGTTTAAAACTAAGCCTTATGCACATCAAATCAAAGCCTTAGAAAAGTCCTGGGCTCAGACAACGTATGCTTTATTCATGGAGATGGGTACTGGTAAGTCCAAGGTCCTCGTTGATAACATCGCTATGCTATATGACAGAGGCGCGGTCCGCGGTGCGCTAATCGTTGCACCCAAAGGAGTGTACAAAAACTGGGATGAGATAGAGTTCCCTGCACACATGCCTGAACATGTTGAATACACTAAGGTTTTATGGGAAGCAAATTTGACAAAGAAAAAACAGTACGAGCTTGATACATTGTTCGATGATAAAGGTGATCTTAAGATATTGATAATGAATGTAGAAGCATTTTCTACAACAAAAGGACTGGACTTTGCTCACAGTTTCCTTAACATATTTATTGGAAGAGCTTTAATAGGAATCGATGAATCTACGACGATCAAGAATCCGACAGCAAAACGCACAAAAAACATTTTAAAAATAGGAAATCTTGCCAAGTATCGTAGAATATTAACCGGCTCTCCCGTTACTAAATCTCCACTAGATTTATATAGTCAGTGTGAGTTCCTGGACGAACACCATCTACAGCAGTCATCTTATTATTCTTTCCGTACGAAGTACGCTAATATGATAGAAAGAAATTTCGGTGGCCGTAGAGTGCAGCTTGTTGGTAGCTATAGAAACCTTGGAGAGCTCACAACATTATTAGATAAGTTTTCTTATCGTGTACTAAAAGAAGAGTGTTTAGATTTACCAGAGAAAGTATTTACTAAAAGATATGTGCAGCTAACTGATGAACAGATAAAAATTTATGCACAATTGAAACGGGATGCTCTTGCATTATTGAATGGCAAGGTGATGTCAACCATGAATGTAATTACTCAACTAATGAGACTTCATCAAGTAACATGTGGTCATTTTAAAGCAGACGATGATAGTATTACTCACCTAAAGAATAACAGATTGGATGAGCTAATGAGTATTTTAGAAGAAACTGATGGCAAAGTAATAATCTGGGCTAACTATAGGGAAGATATAAAAAATATTACAAATTCTCTGAAAAAAGCTTACGGAGAGGCCTCTACAGTCGAATATCACGGTGGAGTGGACCAAAGGTACCGCCAGGATAACATTGCTCAGTTTCAGCAAAAAAATGGCCCTACGCGCTATTTTGTAGGGAACACTCAAACTGGAGGGTATGGAATTACTCTTACCGCTGCGAGCACAGTAATTTATTATTCTAACAGTTATGATCTAGAAAAAAGATTGCAATCTGAGGATCGGGCACACCGAATTGGTCAAAAAAATAATGTTACCTATGTTGACTTGATAGCAGAAGGTACTATAGATGAACGTATCGTCAAATCACTACGAAATAAAATTAATATTGCAAATGAAATCATGGGGGAAGATCTTAAAAATTGGATCTAAAGAAGTATCGGTTCGTATGCTGTTCGTCCTTCTATCTTCTTCGCTTGTAGTACTTGCTTGCGCGGTATTTCTGGTGCTGTTTTCACTGAGCAATGAATCCAACCAGAGTTGGGATCTATCCCATCATAATATTCTAAGATCAACTGATCAAATTCACAGTTTTTTTTAATCCACGCTGCGAGTTCCTTGTTGTCAACTGAATGTATCTCGAAGTCTGCTGCCTCACCCCGGGCATGTTGTGACTTAGTCGAAGAACCAATAGCCTCGCACAACGCTGGGCTTCTATAGCCTGAGGATATCATAACCGGTTTACCAAAGTGTTCACGCACTGGTTGTAGGATAGTCTCCGCTAGGTGAATAAGATTATTGATGTCCGCGGTACTCGGTTCGTTATTAATTCCTTTGCGTACCGCTGTTTGAGATTTTGTTAGTTCTGATAGTGTAAAGTTTTTTGATAGATTCATTATGATTTATCCTTTGCTGCTTGTGTTGACATGATACCGGCTAGTTGGTCTTGGTTATAATAATCTGAAGCAGGACCTAAATTTAAATTTATATTTGATCCTCCACCTTCTCCTGATCCAAAGTATTTACCTATAGCTCTAAGTCCTCTGTAAGGACTAAAACCTTCATCACTAAATGTTTCTTCTTTGATACCTTTTAATTTATCTACAAAACCAAGATCCTGATTAGCAGCTGCATCATTAAAGTCGTAAGAATCTCTAAGCATTAAATTACCATCTTCTACGTCGAAGTTAGCAGCTCCTATTAAAGTTTTTGCTATCTTGTTAGGGTTACTAATTGTATCAAAAATTGAATCTTTATATGTACTACCTTGTATATCATCATAATCACCATAACCAATATAGTCTTGATTTTTTTTAATTGCATTCATTACTGCTGTTTTTGTTGCGTCAAGGGTTGTGTCCCCAAAATCTTCTTCTGTATAATCACCTTTAATTCCAACTAAATCTTTTAAAAAGTATTCAATGTTGTCAGGTACTAAATCTCTTTCCTTTGTAAAAGTATCAACTATTTTATCTACAAACTTTTTCTCAGGTTTCTTTACCGGAGTTACTACAGTTTCTTTTTTCTTCTCGGGTTTTTTTACTGGTTTAACATCTGTTTTCTTTTCTTCTTTTTTCTCTGTTTTCTTTTTCTCTTTTTTCTTTTCCTCTGTTTTCTTTTCTACATTATTTTTAGTAACTTTAGCTTTATCCTCAGCTGTATTAGTAGAATACTTCTTGCCTTCCCAGGTAAAAGTTCCTCCTGCTCCTTGTTCTTTTCTTGCTTTCTTAAATGCTTCTCCAAACGTCATTACATTCCTATCCTATTCATCAGTGCTTCTATAATTATTAAACCAACGGCCCCCACCGTAGTCAATACAACCCAATAGATTTTATCTACCTTACCACCCAATCTATCGATTTCACACCCCATGTGTTTGAGATGATTTTCTTTAATATTTTTTATCTCACGTTTGACACCAGTAATATGTCCATTTAAGGCAATAATATGTTCGCGTTGTGTTTTAGGTTCCATAGTCATTTATACTATACCTCCTGCTTTTAATCCAGAAGTTGCTCCAAATAAAAGCTTCAGTATTATCTTGCGCATCGCAGGGTCTTTAAGTCTTTCTAATAAAAAAGGTAATTGTTTCTCAGTAAATAGAGGGGCTATGCCACTTATAACTTTACCCGGCTCTGCTCCAGCTGATCTCAAGAAAGGTACCCCTGGAAGTCCTTCCTTTGCAAATTTCATTGCCTCTTTCATTTCAGAAAAAAGACTTGCTCCTGGATCCATTGCTTCTCCTAGCATGTAGTTTTGTTTAGCACCTTTTCCAGCTCCTCTTATAAAATCTTTATTAGACATTATGCCTTTTCTAATAACAGGTACTCCTTTAATCATGTCTGCATAAGTATCCATGACCATTTCTGAATCCAGAGGATCATTACTATGCCATTGTCCTGGGCGCTTTGAACCTATCCCTTGAGTAAAATCTTTATTATGAGGTAGATATTCACCACGATAAGCAGCTGTTTTACCTTTAGGTGCAGGGACATCATATTTTTTCATCGCCCGTCTGGCGAGTTTGTTTACTAAACTAGCTAGTCCTTTAGCTGCTGTCCCCCACATTATGCTGCTCCAAATACTGTATCGTTAGGTCCAAATACTTTCTGTCCGGCCGCGGCTGTTTGTTGTAACTGCTGGCTCTGAGGCATTACATTAACTAACGGAGGAGTTACAGGTGAATTAGTTAAACCTTGTTGTAGAATTGGTGAATTAGTTATTGGTAAGTTTAGTCCAGAAGTTTTAAAAGGATTGTCTAGATTAGGTAGTTTTAAACCAAGAGGCATTCCGTCATATAATCTAATTAGCTTTCTAATTAAATTTCTAGCTGCCCTGTATGGATCAGGTTGGCCAACAGCTCTAGCATTATTTCTGAATGATAGTTCAATATTTTCTGATGGTATGAAAGGTTTAAACTCTCCTTTTTTAATAGAATTTAATTGTGTATTAGATACTCTATCAGCAAACTCAATATCTAACTCTCTTATACTTGTGCCTAATGTTCTAGCTGCATAGTAATCTCTAAACATTTTTTCCTGTACTTTGTACAAAGCATCACTAGCTACTTTATATCTATCTACTATCTGCTCAGGAGTTACTGGACCACCTCTAAGTAATGGTGATGTAAATTCACGTCTTGCATTGTTAACACCCATCCTAAAGTCTGCAATTTTAAACTTCATAGCTCTAATAGGATCAACTTTAACAGCTCTTAGACCAGCAAGCCCTGCTAGTTCATCACCTAATTCAAACGCCTGCCCATACTTATCATACTTACCTTTCATAAATATATCCACAGGCTCAATGGCTAAGTCTAGTCGTTTTAATTGTTCTATGGATCCAGGGAATTGAGTTTTAAGAGCGTGCATTACAGCTTTATTCATTCTCTCTCCCCAAGGAGTTTGTTCAGTCCATAATCTATTTCCTTCTCTAGTACGACCTTGTCTTAAGAATATATCTGATATTGCTGATGTCCAAATTGATTCACTAACGAACGGAGATAAAGTTTCAGCAGTACCTTCCCACATAGATTTCATAATTTCTTGGCCCAGGTCTCCTTCACTCATCCCACGTTGAACCCCTGTAATCATAGCAGTAATAGGTCTAATCATTGTGTCGTATGCATTAGCATGAGAAAAATCTATGTATTTTAGTTCTCCATCTTCACCACGTATTGGAACTAGTGTTGAATTTTTAGACCAGTCAGGAACAAATCTTCTAAGAGCCTGCATCTCATCTTCTGTTACATCATAGATTGCTTTAGCTGCTTCTACTGTTCCGTATGGAACAGCTACAACAGTAGTACCTAAACCAAGAGCTCGCTTCATTCCTATCCCTCTAAGTGGATGTACAATACGACCATCATCTAGTGTGTGGGTAAGTTTTATTTCTTTTATTGCTCTTTGTAGAATGTTTGCTGTGGTTCTCATTATTTCAGCAGGAAACGAAACAAAATTTCCTAGAGGAAGTTTTCTTGTAGCCCTAATAAAATCATTTACCATATCATAATTTGGTATTTGGTTTCTAACAAGATCAGCAGCCTCTTCATCTATTTGATCAATAGTTCTGGTTATACCATACTTTTTATAGGCTTTATCTAACTGGCTTCTTTCTAATGCGTAAGAAGTAATTTTCCAAAAGTCATCCTCAGCTGTATACATATCCTCTGTCCATTTTTTAATTTTAGAAAGAGGTCTCATTAAACCGCGTAGTGCTCTTCTTGAATTAATAGACTCACCAAAGTTAGTGTCTTTAAGTAATTTAGTTAAATCCCCTAGACGAACATTACTATTCACAACACCTAATCTTAATAGTTTTCTATACTCATCATTAGCCATACGTGAGCCAGGAATTTGTAGTGCTTTGTATGCATCTTTCATAGCTTTTGCAATCTCAGCAGGGTTCTGTAAAAATAAACCATTAGATGAAGCAAATGCTCCAGCAGATATAAAGTTCCTGACATGAGTAACTGGGCTTAGAATTGTCTTAGCCATTTGTGATGTTGCCTTAGGATATAAAAGGAAGCTGTGATACAGCTGGTTGAGAGTAGACTTATCTCTAGATACCATTGCTGATTCTTCAATAGCTTCTGCTACACCTTTCTCAGCCCACTTACCATTCAAAGGATTAGTAATTCCAGCTTCGACAGTTCTGCTTGCATCAATCTCAATCTGTTTAATATTTTGTCCGAATGCGTTTATAGCCTCTGTATCTGTCTCTCTAAAGAAGCCTTTCATTGTATCTGGAGTTTTAACTCCAGGATTAGCTTTTGAAAAAGTAGCGCGTTCAGCTATTAAGGCTTCGTCAGATTTTAATAACTCATTATAGAATTGATTACGTCTACCAATTAGAGATAATCTATTAGTTCCCGTTAGCATTGTTTGCATAGGATCTTCAACTTTACCTAATAACTGTTCTATTATTTCTCTTGGTTCTTTTTTTAAATTTCTTAAGGCAATAGTAGGAGCAGCTGCATCTATCTCAGTAAGAACTGTCCTGTTTGCAAAAAAGTCAGGAGCATTAAAAAACACGCCAGTTGTTTTTTCTTTTGATGTAGCTAGATTAGGAGGTAACTTAGCTGTTTCTACAATCTGGTTTGCATACATTTCAGCTTGTTCTCTTGTGATAGGCCTGCCTGCTTCCTTTGCTGATTCCTGAAACAGTTTAATTGTTTTTTCTACAACTTCTTCTGTAGGAGCATAGTTAAATAGAGGAATTAAAGATTTATTCTGTAATAATTCATAAGTTGATCCTAAGTAATCTCTAAATTTATCACCAAACAGAGGAGCAAATCCTTTACGTACTTCATCATCCATAGAATAACCAAGACGACTAAATATATGTCCCCAACCTAATCTCATTTGTTCAAAGGAATCTAATACACCATCTACGTCAGATTGCTTAGCTCCTTTGTCTTTCATAAGTTTAATAATCTTATTTAATTTATCTCTGTCCATAGGACCAAAGTCAACCTTACCAATAGAATTCATAATGGGGGAACCGGAAAGGAGAGTATCGTTGAGATCCTTCATAAACTCTGTTCTACCTTTGTTACCTAGTTTGTTAAATGGATTTTTTACAAATGGAAATATGGCATCAATGTGTTTATCTAATTTACGAGATTGTTCACCCGCCCAGTTTATATCCGTGGCCCGCGCTCCAATATTCCTTCTCTCCATATCAAAATACTCTTGGGACTTTCTGCCTCTAGGTCTGAATGCTGAAAAGAATTTATCTATCTTGTCGTTATTAGAAGATAGTTCGTTACGTCTTCTATATAATGTTTTAATCGCTGACCCCGTACCTCCGACAAGGCCTATCATTAAAGATCCGTCTAAACCAAATTTCATTCTATTTACAATTTCTCTTGAAGCCATCTTCTCATCGTTAGGTTCTAATTGAGTTGGCCCCCAGGAAGCCATATCTCCAAAAGTACCCATACTTTCAGGGTCCCCTACAAATATTGCATCAGTTACACCGGCCCCACCGGCTGCACCAAATGTTGCCATTAATCTACCTTTACCATTGAGTGCAGTACCAAATCTTTTCGCTAGTTCAGGATCATTTAGTCTAAAATAGTTTCCATTTCTCTTTGCTAGAAGTGCTTTAGAAGCTAGCTTCTCTCCAGCTTTCCAACCATAAGCTCCAGGAACACCTAAGTTTACAGCTATTCTAGACATAGTTCCTAGCCAATGTTGTTCTGCTTTTTCATCCCAGTCATTTAAACCGTCAAACCAATCTTCTACTTTAGCTGCGTTGTGTGTACCTGCTCCAATATCCATTAAAGCAGCACCTAATGTAAAAGCACCTTTTGGAATATCAAGTAAACCTGCACCAATACCAGCTAACAGTGCTTCAGCGGCACCTACTTTATTTGTTGAATCTAGCTGACTAGTCATACTTGGTCCTAGTTTTACATCACCAACCATGCCACCCAACTTAAATCCCTTCCTAGACTTTCTATCTTTCATAACTTCAAGAACAGAATCACCAATGTCTAGCCCTGAATTTTGCATCATTGTTTTAACTTCTTGATCAAACGATTGTGATGGACTCGCTACTGGTTGTACTCCTTTAGGGCCGGTGCCATTTTCATATTCTACACGGCCTCCACCAGCTTTATAAGAAACATTATAATCATCAAGGAGCCAGTTAGGAATATTTGGATTATCAGAAACTGTAGGGATTTTATAACCAAACTGTTTTGATTTTGCAGCTGCACCTTCATAAACACCTGCAATAACTTGGTCATATTTATGTCCTAAGTAATCAGTTCCTAAACTATTTTCAATGTCGGTTATTCTTTTATCAACTTGTTTATCAAAGTTACCCCAACTATCAAATATTGTGCTTGTTCTTTTATAATCACTGTGTGCGTTTTTTAATTGATTTAAATTTGCTGATGTTCTGGGAAGTTCTTTGTTTTGAAAAGCTACAAGATCTAGATATTCATCATTTAGTCTTTTATAGGTTGCAAGTCTTCCTTGAATACTATGGGTGGGATCATCAAACGCGTAACCTTTACCAGCTCTCATTCCTCCAGATTTAGAAGGTGCGTGATATTTTCTTTTAACGACCTGTAAATTTCCACTCCCATAAAGTTGGTCTAGATTATTAAAATTTAAAAGCCCATCTTTTCCGGTTTCTAACTCTTTAATAAAAGCATCAAATTCTATATCTAAATCTTTAAGAGATAAATTATCTAGTGATTTGCCTTTTGCAGCTAAAAATTTATTAAAATCTTTTTCTCCAAGACCTAGTCTTCTCAAGAATTCTGTTTGCCCTTTAATATGATCAACTTCAAATCTTTCTAAGGCTGGAGTTCCTTTTGGTAATTTTGCATTTTTTAGGTCACGCAAATTTTCTTTTGATTTCTGTATAGCAGCTGCTGCACCTTTACCTTTTTTAGGATCAAAATCTGATATTCCTTTTAATACTTTTGCCTTCGCTACTTCATCTAACTCATTTACGCTAGAATCAAATCTTTTTTTGGCATACTCCTCTATTTTCTTTTTAAAACCAGTTTGTACTTTGCTAACAGATGTTGCTGAATCAAGATTTTTTCCTTGTATTGTTGCTGAGGTTTGTATTTCGTCTAAAAAACTTTTTAAATTTATACTGTAGCCTTGTCCTTGCCCTAATTTTAATCCTTTTTTACCGCCATGTTGCCTGTCTCCTCTTATTAATCTTTTGCCAAAGCTATACAGTTCTGGAGAAAGTTCGGCGTGTTCTCCCGCGTCTTTGATATGAGCTCTATTAACTGCTTTTCTAATGCTAGCATTTAATATTTTATTATCTATACCTAATATCTTAGATAACTCGGTGGGTTTTAAATTTATATTTAAATCTTTTATACCTTTGTCTTTTAATGTACTTATTATTTTAGGAATATATTTAGCATCTTTTCTAGCTGCTAAGATTAATCCCCCTAAACCTATTTTAAGTAATGACATGTAGCCCTCCTATTTGGACTCAGCAAATTTCAGTGCCTCATCTATATCATCGAAACTTTCTATTACCCCTGATTTATTAACAGCTACGAAGAATTTGTTTCCTGCCTGTTTTAGCGGATTTAAAAATACTGTTCCTGGTTGAGCCGCAGTTGCTTCTTGATCCCATTTACCACCATCATCAAGTGGAACCGTAGCGGTAATACCTTTTGCCATAGCTTCGTCCATTTTAACTCTTGTGTGTGTTAAATCATAATCTCCACTAGCCCATGCTGTTAAGTCCGCAGCTCGATCGGTTTGGTCGCCTGTGAACATTTCTGACATAGCTTGAGTGGCTGCAGCTTGATTTATATTTTCATGTCTTTGTCTTCTCATTGCCAGTTCTGCTGAGATTGGTTCGTGGAATGCACTCAGAGCATCGCCCCATCCTTTACCAGATGTCAGTGCTGAACCACTTCTCACTAATGCATCACTTACAGTAGACCAATTATTTTCTCCTTCATTACCTTGTCCGAGAAGGTCTTTAAATAAATCTACTTTTTGTTGGTACTCAGCTTTGATCATCTCCTCTTGAGATATTTCTTCTGCTAAATCCGTAACCCCGTCGCCACCTATATCTGCTGTTTCTGCGTCTGCTACTATTTCAGCTCCTGTTGTTCCCATGGCATTTCTAATAGCCCCAGCTGGGGTTAAGGTATAATCTGCTTCCCCTGAAGGCTTAAAAGCCTGATATATATTAGAAGCAATATTACCAACTTGACCTACAGGACTTATTGTAGAAAGCCACTCCAGAGCTTCTCTTCCAACACCTAATGCTTTTTGTGCATCAGACTCTGCATTTTCAATATCTGTTTTTGGTAAAAGAGCAGAAGTTATTCCTCCATAAGTTCCTCCTACCATTCCAGCTCTTAATAGTTTTCTTTTTAAGCTAGGTGGTAGAGACTCAAAAACTTCTTTAGTTATTTTAGGTCCTGCTCCTCCAGGAACAAATTTATCTGCCTCAGCAGCCCATTCATCAACCGCTTTAGACCCTTTTCCAGCAGCTTCTGCAGCCTCATCTACAGCACCTCCTGGTACTTCTTTCCATATCTTTGGGTTAATTGATTCCAGTATACCTTTTCCAATAGCTTTCCACACAGATCCCGAGTGTCCTTCTCTGTTCCCTTGTCTATGAGGGTGATTAGCTGGTTGATATCCAACTCTTTGCGGTACAACATGACCCCCTGTTCTAAATCCTTGTGGCATAGGTCCACGTTGTGGTGGAACAGTTCTAGTTAAACCTGATGTTAATCCAACACCATGAGATTTATCTACACCGCCACCCATTGAAAACATTTTTCTTCTTAAAGCAACTGGGCCGCCGTGTGCGTATTGACCATAATATTGACCAGCTTCATCGTCAGTCATAAACGGTTGCCATCCGCCTCCACCTAATGCTCCACCAGCACCACTTCCACCTAAGCCACCAGTACCACTTCCACCTAAGCCACCAGTATTTGTATAGCCTCCTTGGCCAACGTTGTAAGTTCCTGTTCCACCTGAACCTATACCTGTAGAGAGTGGAAACTGTTGATCTTTCCAATCTTCAAACTGGAGCTGTTGTGTTGCTTTTGCTTCATTCATAGCCTTATTTTCCATCATTGGACTACCTTCTAACCAGTCGTTATAATCTACACCGGCACCTTTGGAAACTGCGTGAAATTTTCTAGCAGCAGGTGTATCACCTTCAAAAAAACCTAGGTCTCCTGATTCTGCACGTTGATCAAATACTCCTCTTAAAAGATCTTTTGTAATCTGACTTCCGCCATGAAAACCTGTAACTTCATTCATCCATTTAGGATCATCAAATTTTGCCCCTGCATACTTGCTTGACATAAGACCAACTTCAGGATCAAGCGCGCCTGATTTAAGTTGCTTTTGCCAATAATCAGGACTGTTAACATTATGTTGCATCCATGATCCAAGCTGCGACTGACGAACTGGAGCACCAGGAGCAGTTGCTACAAACTGATCACCTTTACCTTGCAGGTCCAGCGCAAGTTTTCTATCTGCTTCGTATGCTTCCCTAGAACCATAGTTCAATTGAGACCATAGAGGTCCTCCAGGCATTTTAAAATCCTCCTATAAATTTGTTCATATTAACTCCCAAATAATCCGCCTAAGCTTCCAAGTATTCCAGCTCCTGTTTGAGCCATACCCATAATATTTTCGCCTCTTGATGGTTGTGGTCCAGCTGTTGTTCCAATAGAAGTACCTGTTCCATACCCACCCATTAATCCTGAAATTTGTTGTCCAACAAATCCAAGTTGTTCATAAGGTGCATACTGAGCAAGTTTATTTTTCTGAGCAAGTGCATCAATACCTGCTTGTGAATATTTCTGATTTTGATCTCCGAACGCTTGAAGTACACCAAACTGTTGAGCTCCTAACTTAGGAACTAATTGAGACATTTGAGTTTGAGCAGCCAATGCATTTTGGTAAGGAGACATTTGTGATTGTGATAATTGTCCTTGAGAAGTACCTGCTGTTTGCAGTGCAGATAAATCTTGACCTGTGTATCCAGCGGCCTGTTGTCCTAAACTTCCAAACTGACCAGCAGTTCCCATTCTGTTTTGTATATCTTGTTGTCTTCTTTGAGCCGCATCCATGTAAGCTTCTCTATTTAATCTTCCAGATAATAAACCTCTATTTAATTGATTTTGTGTAGCTGCTTGTGCTTGAGCTGCTGCAGCTCTACTGCTTCCATACACACCTTGTTGACCCTGATTCAATCTCAAGTCTTGTATACCCTGAGCTGCGCCTTGATCATATTGAGCTAACTCGGCATCTATATAAGCTTGTTGTTGAGGAGCCATGTAAGAAGCCATAGAACCAAGCCCGGTCCCCGCTCCGGGGCCCTGTAATCCTTGTGCTCCTGCAAGGTCAGCTACAGCTTGTTGTTGATATGGAGTTGCAGCCCCTGATATCGCTTGAGCTCCTGCTAACCCTTGCATTTGGTTAATTGCTGCTTGAGCATTTGTTAATGCTCCTGCACCGGCACCTTGAATCTGATTTGCGGCTGATGTCGCTTGATCTAAATATGGTTGGAAAGCCCCTATCCCCTGTCCGCCGACCCCGCCTGTGGCTGGATCGTACGTGAACCCTTGTTGACCAAGGGCTGTTTTCATTGCTTGTTGTTGTGCTTGGTTTTGTGCTGCTACACTAGGAGCAAATCCTGCTGTTTGTATATTACCGCCTAGTATTCCTGTTAATTTTGGTTGATATAGACCAAGCATCTTCTCCACTGCTGGAGAGGACATTTGGACTTGGGTGGTTCTCTGGTCAAATTCTGACGCCATTATACTCGAGCCTCCAAGTTATTCATTAAATCATACATTCTTTGTGCGCCTAAATTAGCGTCACCATTACCCATATTTTTAACAGCATCGCGGGTCATTACAAACTCATCTTTTGATAACATTGCTGGAACATCATCAGCTCTTGGCTTTGCACCCATTGGCATAAATCCACCTGCTCTACCGTCCCATTGTGTTCCTTGAGGTGGCATCATTGGTTGTCCTGGTGTAGTGAGAGCAGGAGCATTCATAATACCTCCAATATTCTTGTGTACACGACCACCGGTATTGAAGAAATCATTTTGATTCATTTCATTTAAATTAAATTCTAGTATTTCAATTTCTTTTGGTGATAACTGATCTAGAGATTTACCATAATGCTCTAGTGCCATGTTTTCCAAAGTATCCATACGTTCTGCCATTGGATCGGGCGCTGATGCCATTTGTACTAGATCACCTTGATTGTATCCTGTACGACCTCCAGTTGCATAAGCATCATCTCTAATCATTCCTTTGCCTCTTAAAAATTCGACTTGCTCTTCGTTACTCATACCTTCTAGTTCTGGAAACTCTATCATTAGAGGTTCAACAAAATCTTTCCAGCTTTCATATGCTCCTCCTCCGCCAGCTAAACCTATACGACCGCCGTTTGCATACGTATAAGTTCTATGCGGATAATTAGTTCCAGGGAATTGATCACGTACTCCTGTTGATACGCCATAATCTGAAGGGGACTTAGTAGTGTAGTCTCCTCCGTACAGTTCTCCATAAGGTGCATACATATCATTAAATTCATCCAGAGAATATCCAGCATTCCTAGCATCTCTTGCCCAAGAGTTATACATAGGTTGTGCCATATTAGGTCCTTTACCTCCTCCTCGTTCTTCTTGTTTAGAACCCAATAAGCCTCCTCCTAAAGCTCCTAAGGCCATTAATCCTTTTTGTGATCCTAGTAATGATTGAGGATTTTTTAAGAATGCTCCTATGCCCTTTGCTAAAGTTCCTTTGCCTAATGCTAATTTACCGGCAGTACCAAAAAGACCTGCTGAGGCTGGAATAAATCCTCCAGCCATTCCTGGAAGTGTAGTTCCAGCCACTGCTGCTTTTCCAAGCAAGCTTGACATTATGCCACCACCACCAGTAGCACCCATAGTACCACCCATAGCATTAGCCATCATTGGACCACCAGCCATCATCGCAATTACAGGCAATGCTAACGGTAATATTTGTTTACCGGCCTTTGCTACTTTTTTAAATACTTTTCCTAATTTTTTACCAACCGACCCCATTATGCCATATGTTCCTTAGTTGTAATTTTCATGTGATGTCTTATTAATCCGTTTGGAGATATCCTTAACCATTGAACTGGTTTACCAACTCCTAATAAATGTGTGAAGAATGTTTTATAAAATGTCATAGCTTCGTTATGTTTCCTTTTAAAGACTGTATCAATAACCCATGCCCTATCGCCAGTATTCCATTCAGTAATATCTAGTTCCCTAGTTTCTAAATATTTTTGTTCAACTTCCTTACTTAAGAAAGCCCAGTTTCGAAACCCATAAATTCCATCGTCGTCTGTGTGGAGTTTATATTGTCCTAAAACTAATGAGGGATAAATATGTGTGAAGATTTCTTTAAGACTATTATCAAACCATAACGGGTATTCGAACTTATACAATTCGATGATGTCAAAAAGCTCATCCATATTTCACCGCAAGGTGGTTAGTCTTGTTTATTCGCCGCTACCGGATCCTATTGGTAACTGCACGACTTTTACCTGTATATCTTTGACCTTTTGTTCACTCCATGGTTTTCCACAATCTGAACAATTACCGGTCGCTTGTTCATCTGAATCTACCTCATTATCACAATTTTTGCAATAAATTCTGTGATGAACCTCTGGTTGTATTACAGGCACCTCGACTCCTTCAACCATTGTAGTACTTATAACCTTAGAATCTTGTATTTTTGTCATTATGTAATCTCCAGTAAAGAACATATAACATGTAATGCGTTGCCACCGGCAGCTTGTGCACTTAGTACATCGCCATCTTCAAGAACTAAAGGTTGAGTCAAAAGCTCGGTTGTAGTGTTTGCAGCTATTGACTTAGCTTTATATAACATAATATCAGCAGGGCCCAAGCTCTTATCTGATATTTTAAAATCTATTGTAACTGCTCCAGCTGAATCATTACAGACTAGTAATGACTTAATAATACCTGTTGTAGGTGGTTGAGGTGGACTAGCTATCTGAGCAGTAGGCACAGTATATATTGGAGTCACTCCAGTAGTTGTTAAATCTACACTCTTATTTAAATATTGATCTGCCATTATATTCCGAACCAACTCCTAGTTGATGATTGTTGTCTTAAATCATCTTGAAAAGAAAAGTTTAATTGATTTATTATACTTTCCAATTCTTTAATCAATACATCTTGCTGTTCTCTGTTAAATTCATCAGAAGGTAAAGGAAGTCGTACGACTCTAATTTTAGCCATTATCTCATTCCATCCGGTTTAATATCATATCTAATTGTTCCAAATCTCCAATCGGCATCTAAAGCATTACTGGCTATTTTAAGATTAGCTTGTCTACCTCTTCCTCTTACAGAGAAAAATTTAGAAGCGGAACTAATAGTTGAGGAAAAAGATCTAGTGTTTGTAGAAGCTGGATAATTAGCAAAAGTAGTAGTGACTTGCATCTGATCCCCAGTTAACACTTTAAAGTCAGGAATAACTCTACTCACATGATAAACTTGATCTCCATCTTCAATATCGATATCTCCAGAAGTTATATATGAATCCATGGCAGCACCATCATCATTAACTCCATCTTCGTGTACATAGATATAAGAACTACCAGCAGTTAAACCTAAAATAGTTTCATTGTCTCCCACTAATACTGTAGAATAGTCAGCACCATAAGGATTTGCAAAAACTCCTCTATCTGTCCATGCCGATCTAGTAAAACCAGTATTAGTATACCAAACTTTTTCTAAATAATTATATGTAACACTTTTATCTAAGTACTCAGAACTTTCACTTGGATAAAACCAAGTAACTTCATTAAAGTCTACATTAAGACCACAAAACGTTTGAACTTGTGCAGAAGGACTAATATCACCAAACACAAAATCTTGTACAGAACATTCTAGTTTCTTAACAGAACCATCAAACATATAGAAAGCTGTTTGAGACATCCAAAAAGAAACACCATTCACTTCTGCAAAACAAAATGGAGAAATTGCACCGCAAGAAGAACCCACTTGTTGTAAACTAAAAACATACTGGCCTCCAATTGAGGTTAAAGTATTAAGAGCCGTATCTGTCCAAACAAGAATACCTCCACGAGATCTTGTAGCTGCTACAATCTTAGAACCATCTTGGACTTTATCATAACCAGCGCTAGTTTCTTGAAGAGAAGAAAATGCCCAGTTTGTTATTTCATCCATATTAGACCATCTTACCATCATATTATCTTGTGACCCGGGAGTTGCTATTGTTAACTCCGTACCAAATGCAAGCATATGTTGGTCGGAAGAAATAACTACAAACCTATTAGCTGTAGGAGCATTAGCAACAACAGCGGCAGGTGAAGATACTCCACCAGATAAATCCCAGTTATAAATGGAACCATTATTTCTCATTGCTATTAAATCTTCTCCATATGTATCAAACACCCAATAAGTTGCTTCTAGAAATATTGCTGAAGAAGTACGAGCAGTGTTCCAGGTGTGAGAATTCCATGCTCCAGTACCCCAACCAAAACTATAACTACTCGTCGCTGATCCTACATTGATTTGATAAGAAGTTGCAACAGTTGCACCTCCTCCTCCAGAGGCTGCAGTTACATTTGTACTGTGTGTGATTGTATAGCTATTAGCATCAATAATGGTTGTAATTTGATATTCATTATTTAAATCTTGACCCCCAACAACTGCAGCTCCTGAATAAGTTACAAAGTCTCCTTCTAATGCTCCATGAGAAGTATGAACAACGGTAACTATGGTATTTCCGGTAGAAGTAAAACAGCCATTTAAAGTTGCAGTTGCTCTAACGGGAGTAATATCAGTTATAACTCCCTCAGAATAAACATAGAGTTTTCTTTCTGTTCCAATGGCTAAATATCTTACACCAGCTGTTGAATACCAAGCTTTCATAGCACGAGCAACTCCTATAATTCTAGTAGCAACTAACTTAGACCATCCTCCTACCTTTTCTGGTAGTTGTGTTCTAAAGCGTACATTTTTAGCATCAATCCATCTACCCTCTGCTCCATAAGTAGTGATTTGTTTATCTATTCCCGGTTGTATATTAACTTTACTTAACATTTGAATGCTCGTTACTTGTTTGTTTTTCCATTAATAGTGTGTCCAGTGCTTCTTCTTTAGAATCAATAACTGGTGGTAAAATAATAGTTAAAGGTGGAACTTCATCATCTTTTTGGAGTCCTATGAAGTGTTTTATATCATCCATTATCCACCATCCGTTCCTAAATTTCGAGTACCATAATAACTAGACATTGTCATATTACCATGAGATTGTTTAACCGCCGCATTATCAGTTAAATCATAAGTCCCCACTGAATAGCTTGCTGTTGGGGGTACGTTATAAGTGAAGGGCTGATAGCCTGGAGTTACATTTACCTCGACCACATCGGGGTTAGCCCCAGTTTCAAATGTTCCTCCAACTCCCGCTGCGTATCTTATTCTTAATGTTCCCGTGGTAGGTTCACTGGCATCATAAAAATACCAAGCTGTTCCAGTTGCAGATCCTAATTGTGTACCGGGGTATAGTCTGCTAGCACCAGTTCCGCCAGCTGTATTTATATAGTCCTTTATCATAGTTATAATCTCTGCTCTATCAGCTCCATCAGCACAATAAAAAGCTATGTCCAAGTCAGGCAGACCAACATCTGTATTATTTTTCCTCGCAGAACGAAAACGCGGATAATAACTTTGTCCATAGTGTTGTACATGTGCTTGGACGTCTCCCCACCCACTAGTATTAAGAGTATATGATGATGCATTTGCAGAATTATAATATTGGAAATTAAAGGGTGACTTATAACCACCAGCATTAGTACCACTAGTTATAACATAATCATTTCCAGTATTATTAGTTAGTGTATATTCAATACTAGCTCCTGATCCTCCCCACGTACCAGTAAATCCAGAAACTCCGGATAAAGATCCACCCAGCAGGGTTGGGTTAGCCGGACCAGCACGACAAACGTTGGCAACACCTGTACCAGTATTTGATTGTGCCCCCGATCCTCCAATATAGTTAGTTCCTGATCCACCATAAGTATCCCAGCCTAAATAACCACTAGAGCCAGGAGTAAAGCCTTGAGCTAAACCTGTACCAGTCCAAGTTACTGGGTAAAAGAAATTTAGATAAGGATAGCATACAGAACCACCAGCATACACACTTGGAAGAGCCTCGCAGGTAAATGACCAAATTAGATTTTGACCATCTTTTAGTATTCCAGGTTCATTGCCTAACAGAAAGTTTACATATGGGGTCCAACCCCCCAATTTCTGACTTTCACCACTTGATACTAGAGCAGAATTAAAAGCATAATCAACATAGGGTCTGTTATATGTTACGTAACGATTAGAATCAGGCATAGCAGCATAAAATGTACTAACATTCGCTCCCCCTCCACCGGCTGTTTGTTGTATATTTGTATTTATATAAATTTTTTTACTGTAATCTTCCGCCGTACCACCAGCAGCTGTCCCCAAATCTACAACTATGTGGGTATAACTTCCGCTATGATAAGTTGAAGCGGCATTATAAGCTGAACTATTGTTTGAAACACCAGAGGAACATAAGTCAGCTCCACTATTATTTTTTGTAGTTGCTATATAAACAGGTCTAGTTACAGTACTATCAAGTAGAAAACGTATTCTCAATTTCCCTGCTATAGCATAACCCCCAGTGTCAGTTGCAGGAGCTACAAGATTAAATGTAAGTCTATATCCATCCCATGCTACATAAATTGAGGTTGTCATAGGACCATCATTTGCATCAGGATACCTTGCAGCATAATCGCTGAGTTTAATATTACTAGCACCACCAGGTGAATTGAACTCAGTCATAATATTAGAAAATGTTATTGCGCCGGATGATGTAACTGTCATTTTTTCACCTTGGTGGATAACTCATTAATTGCTTGAACGAGCAATCCAATTAATTTTTCATATTTCACACCAAGGGTACCATCGTTTCTTTTTGCAACGACTTCAGGGACAACTTCTTTAACATTTTGAGCTACGAGTCCCGTATCGTGCTTCCTAACAAAGTACCCATCTTCACCACCACGAGCTGCTATGTGTTCATCCGTCCAGTCAAACTCTACACCACGGAGCGCGTTTACTTTATCAAGTGCATTTTCAATTGTTTTTACATTTTCTTTCAAAGAAGCATCAGAAGAATAATAAGCAGTAATTTCATTAGTTGCTCTAATTTCACCGGTAGTAGAAGAAGGCGTTGTACCAACACCTAAAGCTTCATCAATATGAATACCATTTGTATTTGTTGATAACTTAATATTATTATCATAGTACAAATCAACTTGTGCATTTACAGCGCCTGTCATACAATATTCAGTGCTTCCAATATTTCCAACTGTGAAAGCTGACGCCACTTCACAACGTCCGTTAGTCCCATTAGAATAAAGTTTCATATCGGTTCCTGCACCCACAGTTATTCCTTCAGTATCAGGAAACACAAGAGTACCTGTCATTGTTGCACCTGCTTTTGGAACATTTGCAGTAATCTGAGTTTGTGCGTTTGAACCTAAACTATTTATGTATTGATATTCTGTATCAGAAACAGAGCCATCAGCAACAGCCGTAGCGGCTATTCCTGTTAATCCTGCTCCTGAGTGTGCATATTTTATTGATTCGTATGTTGCCATTATATACTCACTTTCACAGTTGTTCCATCTCGCCAAAGAGCTCCAGCAACACCAGGATCTGAAGTTGGTAGAGCTGGCATCTTAACTCCATTTGTAGAATCAGTAGATAGATAGGTTGTACTTTCAGCTTGGTTTTTAATTTTAATAGTGTTCCCACCAATAACTAATTCCCCTGTTGTATTATTAATTTTAGAATCAGTTGCATTGTGAGATAAAACTAAATCTGTAGAACTTCCTATATTTAAATTTAATGAATCATTAACACGAACACCACCAGTAAAAGTTGCGCCGGCTAAGGCTGCTCTAGCAGCAAGCTGAGTTTGTGCGTTTGATGATAATGTATTGATATATTGAAACTCTGTATTAGTTACAGAGCCGTCAGCTACTTGAGTTGAACCAATTGGTATGACTCCATATTTAGCGGTTTCATATGTTGCCATGTTATTTCTCCGTTAGTTTCCAACCGTGACTAGCTCCTGTATATACTAATGCAAATGCTGCACCTTCAGTTGAAATTGTTCCAGTAGAAGCTGCACCAAAAACTTTCCCACCACCAGGGTCAAGTGTTAATGCATTAGTATCAAAATTATCTGCTAAATCTAAAAACCTAATTTCAGATCCAGTAGGTGGAGTTGCAGGTAAAGTTAAAGTAATTACATTTGAAGATGTATCAACTAAGATTTTTTCACCAGCATAAACATTATCTGTTGCTGCAGTAATTGTTCTCCAAGTTGAAGATGAAGTTTCTAATGGATACCAAGTAGTACCATTAGTTGCCAAAAACATTTTCTGCCCAGGAGATATAACCTGTTGATTAGCCGAGGACCCCGTTCCGCCAACATCCATTGTAATAGACCCTGCGCCTGTACCATCATTAATAATATAATAAATCTTTTCAAGAGCTGGTACGTTAATAACGAAAGCTGTTGTGAAGTTATGGAATCTAATTGCCGCGGACCGAGCTTGGTTAGTAGCTGCTACAACTGGACCATCGCCAGTTGTTAAAGTCTTTGGTGATGATTCACCGTTTAAATCTATTGCGAGAACACCTGTAATTGCTTCTTCTATAGATCTAGAAAGTGTATTATTTGTTGTAGTACCCCAGGAATTAGATTGTTCTCCACTCCCAATAAGTTCTATTTTTAATCTTGTTGAATAGGTTGACATCTATTAAATCTCCGTCCAATCATTATCGGTTCCTGTACTCACATTAGTCCAGGTAGTACTATTGCCGGAATCATCGACATTAGTCCAAGTTCCACTTGTTGTAGCATTTATATCAGTCCATGTCGAGCCTGAACCTTCATCAATACTAGTCCAGTCCCCTACATCAGGCGTTGTTATATCATTCCATCCAGTAAATAAAGAAACTGGAAGAGCTTCAAGAGTCAAAGATACCCCTACAGGGTATACTGTATTATTGATATTTATCTGTATAGAACCCAAGGTCAAAGTAGGAGTTACACCAGTTGGGATTATTAAAGATGATCCGGAAAGTGTTGGACTACCTGGAGTTAAAGTAGCTAGTACACCAGTTGGGGTAGCTGTTGCTGTTGTAATAATTGATTCGTCACCAAGAGATAAAGTTAAAGCTTCCCCTGTTACATCTATTCCTATAGTTGCCAATATAGATACAGAGCCTAAAGTAGTACTTAGTGAGAATCCAGTTGCTGTTGAGGTAGAAGATACAACAAGATTATCATTGGGTACAAAACCTATAGAAGAAGTTAAAGATTCCCCAGTAGGAATCTTAATTATATGCCCTGTTTCTGAGCCTAAAGTAAGTGTCATTGCTACACCTAAAGGAGTAGCATGGTTTGCATCACCGGTAATCTCATGAGGAGAACCTGCGGTAGCAGTTAAAGCGAAACCACTTACTGAAATAGCTACAAGGGGCTGACCTGCAAAAGACGTTGTTGCAAAAGGGTTAGCTGCGTATGCCATTATTTATCCTTTTTACATTTACAGTTGCAAGGTTTTGTATCTAATTCTTTAATAGCTTCTATTAATAAAGGTATTATTCTATCATACCATACTGCCTTATACATAGAATCAAACGGTGCAGAGGTTACAGCCTCTGGTAAAACTAATTCAATTTCATCAGCATTAACTCCAACTTGTCTTCGTTCATTTTCAAAACCAAATGACTTAGCTATTTTATTTTCTTTATAATAGTAACCACTAATTTTCTTTAACTTATCTAAAGCAGATCCAATTACCCCTTCAAAATCTTTTAAACGTGGGTCAGAATAATAAGCTGTGATGTTGCCCGTCGCCGTAATGGTCCCCGCAGCAATAGGATTTCCTGGTGCAAATGATCCTGTAGGTCCTGTTGGTCCTGGCGGTCCTGTTGGCCCTGTTGGTCCCGTAGGTCCTGGCGGTCCCGAAGGTCCTGGCGGTCCCGTAGGTCCCGTAGGTCCTGTTGGCCCTGTTGGTCCCGTAGGTCCTGGCGGTCCCGAAGGTCCTGGCGGTCCTGGCGGTCCCGTAGGTCCCGTAGGTCCTACTAAAGCTAAATTAGTTATGGTTGATTTATTCCAAGCTCCTTCGTCTACATCGTAGTAAGGAACTAAATCCGTTGCTACTGCATCTGAATCAGTTGCAAATCCTGTTATTGCTGCGCCTACATTAACTGCATCTGTTACATCGGCACTAGCTTCGACACCATCTAATTTTGTTCCATCAACAGAAATATTTCTTCCATCGACATTTCCAGTGACTGTTATTGCTCCAGCAACATCTACGTTAGGTGTAGCAACATTTCCGTTGTCCCCTACAAGTATAGCTTTCGCTGCAGGCTGTGTACAAAATACATCTTTGGTACCTGCTGAAAAGTCAACTAAGGAATCACTATTTGAACTTGAAATAACTGCGGTTCTAGAAAGAGTATCAGGAGAAGCGTCCGTTACAGCACCTACACCAACTTCAAACTCTGTAGAGCCCGGAAGAACTATACAATAATAAGTTGTATTAGTAGTTCCAATGCCTGCAACAAAAGTTTCAAAACCAGTAAGTGCTCCTGCTAGATTAACTGTTCCTGTACCAGTAGTTGCAGTTGTTTCCTTGACTCTATCGTTGATGACAAAAGCCATTTAAACCTCCTAACCTAACCTAATTATCTCTGATCCACCACCCGCTGTTGGGAACTGAATTGTAAATGTTCCATTACTAGCTGTAAAATCTCCGCCAAAAGCTAAAATACACACTGCATCTGTATTAGACAAATTATTATCTGAACGATAAATTAATGCACCATTCGCTGTGAATGAAGCACTTGTCCAAGAAGCATCATCAAAATCAACATATGCTGGCGTAACACCTGATCCACCTGTTACTGTAGGATTTGCTAATGTAGCACCCCCAGCAGTATACGCTGATCCTGACGTATTACTTATTTCATTTGTGACGACGTAATGTGTAGTAGTAGCTCCCATAGTAGCCGAAGAAGTATACAGAGCTATTTTATATGTAGCGCCACCATTAAAATCATGGTCACCCTTCAATAAATTCATTTTAAAAACATTTGCAACTGCTTGTGCTATTGCCATAGTATTCTCCTAATTATGGATTTGCAGAAGGAATTGGAATTCTAATAACTCCATCCCTATACTCATCCCTACGTTTTTTACCCATTTGTTCTTGTGCAAGCGCTGTAACAGACTCTCTATAAGACTGTTCATATACTTGTTGATCTTGCGGAGCTTTCAAGAACTTAAAAGCCTCACATAAACTAGAATATAAAATTGTTCTAGGAGCATTTACACTTACCCAAGTCTCAGTATTACCTCCTGATAACCCTGTAGGTAATCTTGTAAATCCTACTTCAAATTTATATATTGCGTTCGGGGTTGGTGCAAGTACTAATGTGCCCTCATCCCATTGTGCATAATATTTTGGCATAGCGGTAGAGCCAGTGTCTGGCGTATTATAATACTCATTCATAAAATCAGCATCTACTCTAATCATTTCAGATCTTGCTTTAGTTCCTGCGTCTACATAAATAGTAACATATCTAATAGTAGCATAATCTGTTAATTTAGGTGTGATAACTGAAGCTGTCTGCCCAGGTAAAGGTACCCATCTATTATCAGCCGCTGTTGCACCATTCATAACATCTTTATAACAATCTAAATCTACGTCTTTAAATATCCGTAATTCAGCATGTTCTATAAAATCATCAACAATAGTGTCTGTAAGAACAGCATCATCTGTTTCCGTATAATCTCTAATCTGTGTCACTAATTCTGCGTATGTGGTCATGGTAATATTGTAAGCGGTCCTACGGACATAGCTCCTCCTCCAAATTTTCTTATACCACCACTTTCAAAATATTTAAACCCTTTGCCTCCAGCAGTTTCAAATTGGTTAATATAATCAGTTCTATCATCAATTAACATTTTATTTGCTCCACCATATCCGCCTTTATTATACTGAGGTGCATAATCTATATCACCAGGAGTTGATCCCGATGCAGGTGCACGACCAACACTAGATCCAGGTGTACCAAAATGAGTAGTAACCCAAGAAAGTTTTTGAGCATCGCCTGCAACAGAACCCGTAGTTGTTGTTAAAACATTCCAAGTAGTATTTTTTGACATAACTAGATCTACTAAAGCATTTGCCTCAGCTCTTACTCCTAAGTTTAAAAAATAACTTGGATCAGCGGCTATTGCAGCTAATTCTTGTGCAGGTGTCATATCGTACCAGTCTGGATTATATCCTAAAAAAGTTGCTACAGCTTGATACCATTCTGCTAGTGTTCCATCCACATCAACATAAACAGTTGTAGTTCCAGGATTACAGTTTTCTGTTAACCATTCTTCAAGAATATCATTAGGACTAAATGAAAAATTATCATCATCAATTTTAGTTAGTATATGACCATCTGCATAATTTATATCATGATCTTCAATATGAGAAACTTGTGGATATTCTGGAAAGTGAGATTCACAATCTCTAAATCTACGTCTGTCTCCTGTACTATATCCATGTCCTGGATCAAAAACATTTACAAGTATTGAATCTGTTACACCTGCACTCATTGCGTTCTCATCTAACATATGCGCTACAGGTGGCTCTACTCTTCCTGGTCTTGCATGTCGTAGTCCTTGTGCGTCGCCTCTAATAACTCTTGGTTCTAACAGAGGTGATTTTGGTTCATATTCACTTGTATGAACCCACGCGCCATTCCATTCTCTAACCATTTCTCTATATGGAAATTGCAGACCACTCCTGTCGGAGATAGCTATTGCATATTTACCTGTAGAAAAATTAGACATTTGGATAATACGCCTGTGGTGAAATGTAAGTACTAGTTGAAGAGCCATCTTCAACAAGAGCTCTATTTAATTCATCTTCATAATATAACTTCATCGCTTGACATAATTCTGGTTTTTCTTTTTGACAAAGATAGAAAGCTAAACCTGATACCATTGCAGGGACGAAACGATAAGGTGAGTCAGCTGTGTTAGTGTAGTTACCTACATCCTGAATTCTTTTAACATAATAGAGGCCTATATAATTAGTTGCCGCAGTAGCGTCAGGAGTTGGGTATAAAGTAATTGCAGTTCTATCAATAAAACGTTGAACATAATATTGTGAAGGTTGAGATTTAGTTAGTTTATTAGAAAGACCAGAATAAGTTGATCTATTAATTTTTGTTAATGCAGAATCTGATTGATTAACTGTATTATAGTCTCTTCTATAAGTAGCTTCTAATACATCATCTAATCCATAGATGCCATTAACAGGTACAGTCGTCACACTCGTACCATCACCAACTCCTCTATAGAAAATATACTCGGCCTGCCCTTCAACAAGATCAATATTGGTATTTCCCATTTCCCAATAGTGTAAGCCTCTATTGCCCCACTCTTGAAACATTATATTTAATGAACGTCTTGCTGATTTTAATTGGTAACCACTTACAGCATGAAGACCTATACGATCATAGGCTTCCTGTATAATATCATCAATTGCAAAAGTGCTCTCGAATGTAGTTGTTCCGGACGTTGCCATAAACTACCTCCTAGTTAAATGTAATAGTAACACCTGTTGTAGCAGTTAGAACGGCGTGTACTCCTGTTTTAAATCTGATACCACTACCTGGAACGAATATTGAAAGTCCATCAGTTCCAAATATGAAAGTGTGCGAAGTACCGGTTGCCGAAGTTGCATCATACAAAACCAAAGTAGAACTTGCGACTCCTTTTGCCTGTATAGAAGTTACTCGGCAAGAGCCAGTATGCAAGGTTGCTGTAGCTGCAGTATGTGCTGTTCTTTGGTCACTTGTAAAAGTGCTTCCACCCATAATATTTTCCTCCTAAATTAGTGGGGCCGAAGCCCCACTGTTAATTAATTATTCAGTATCTGAAGTACTAGAGATTCCGAAGAATTTTAGTTTTAGTGTAGTAGATCCACCGGCTGCGCCAGCTCCTGGATCACCACTTAAAACTACTTCAACTTCATCTGGTGTAGAACTTGTTGCAGCAACTCCTGCACCAAGATCAATAAATCCTAAAGCACCATTCAAAATCCAGAATCCTTTAAACCCTGTAGAATTGACTGCGCATGTACTTCCGATTCCATCTAAGTAACCGTCTGTATCAGCATCTGATCCTACGTCGTCAAGATTAACTGCATTTGTTGAAGCTTCTGTAACTACTACTGTGCATGCCATTGGAACAAAGTTAGTAGGCATCGCAATTGCCGCCTCTTTTCCAGTTGTAGCACCACTAATAACAGAGACTGTTGCCTCATATACTTCTAATTTCATATTAGTAATAACTTTGCCAGATGCATTTTTTATAATGTCTACAAAGCCGTTTTCCGATCTTACCGGACCGCTAAATGTTGTATTAGCCATAATTTTTCTCCTATTTGCGCTAGTATAGTCCTAAGAGTTTGTCTACTGCACGCGTCTATACTAACTTATTTTTGATGTGCAGTATTTTGAATATACTCTCTTAAATTAGTAAATGCAAATAAAAAGGGCGGCCTAAGCCGCCCTCCTTAATTTAGGTATAATCTAACAGTTCTTAACCAGTTCCGTCAGAGCCATAGACACCACGCCAGTCAGACCAGCCGAAGCTGTATCTTTCTCTGGCTTTGTATCTCATGTTGCCTGTTTCGAAGTCACCTTCCATAGCAGTTTTAAGAGCTGCTCTTGTAAAGTGTTTCATTCCATTAGGAACATCAGTTTTAATGAACCATTGATCGCCATCATTAATGTAGTTATTAACTACAAAACCTTGAGGAATCATCCCCATAGATTTAAGAGCGTTGATATCATTATCAGCTGTTCCAACACGTTGAGCGGATTTTGTAATCCTCTCTGCAGTGAATTGACCGTCAGCAGGAATGATTAATTTCATTCCTCTAGCAGCAATTTTAAGACCTCTTTCGTCTTTGAAATTGCCAATGTCAATCATTGCTTGCTCCAGGGATGTTTCAGACAAGTCAGATTGAGTTGTCGGTGTGTTGCTAAGATTCCCTGCAAGTGTAGGGTGAGCGTTTCCGATTAAAGATTCGTTGTCTCCACCTACTGTAGCGGCTGTGAATGCAAGATTTAATACATTCGCGCCTTTGGTTTGCTTCGTTTGAGCCATAGAACGTGCAAGTGCCTTAGTATAACGCGTAGAAATCTTATCATACAAGTTATCTTCAACATTTTCCTCAGTTAGTGAGAATGCGAGAGCGACTGTCTCATGTTGGTATCTTGCAGTATAAGTTTCTTGTGCGGTATCATAAGTAACACCAGCGCCTTCTGACTTAACGGCTGCTTTGTCGAAACCAGATAACATTACTTCTTCTTCAAAAGCTCTGTCACTGTTTTCTGTGTCGAAAATCTCTTTATTTTGATTTTCGTATTGTTTGTACTCAAGTCCAAATAATGCATTCAGACCTGGCTCTAGCTCTTTTGCTAGTTGTTGTCTTGATATAGCCATAATTTATGTCCTCCTGCTATTATTTATACTTATGTTCATTAATTAAAACTTCATACACAAGGTTATCTTCGCCAATATCGTTGCGTCCGACTTTTTTAGAAAAGCCTACACAACGTACATTAGCATCAGAACCCCAAGTAACAGTTTCAACTTTTGAAACACCAGTAGTTGTATCGCCGGTGTCTGCTGACAAGTCACACGTTTTACTGAGATCAGTTTGAGCTGATGCACCAGAACCTTGTACTTCGAACACCTGGTAAGGGTCGTCGTACACGAAACATGTAGTCAAAAGACTAGCGGCTTTTTGGTTTGAGAAAATTGGTTTTCCTGTTGTAGCATCGTCGTAGTTACATCCCCAGAAAACACCTACACAGTTTGTAGCATCTGTTCCTCCACCTGATGCGGTGAAGTAACGTACATCTCCAGTTGCTTCAAGGACCGTTACCGGATCTCCTTGAAATAACGCAACTCCGTATGCTGCTATCGTTATATAGCTGTTTGCTGCAGAGGCTGTGCCTCCGCCGATTTTACCTAACGGGTTTAAACCAAATGCGGCATCTAAGTTTGCCATATTGTTATCCTCCTTAAAGGTTGTTATTTAAATCGATGGTTAAATAAGACTAAGTTTTATTTGAGCCACCAAAAGTTACACGAGTCTGCCGTTCTTGATTGATCGGCATACTTGGATGCTGTTCCTTTAAGACATCGTTTTCTAAAGCCTCATTGCGATCTGCAGTTTTCTGCTTAAAATACTCTTCACGCGACTTTGCGAGCTCTTCGGTTATCCTTGCCAGCACAAGGCCACCAACTCCGATCACTCCTGCGTATTTTCCGGTAGTCACTGATGGATAATCTTCATCAGGATATTCGTCAGCTCTCACTAACTCCCATCCAGATCTGATTTTGCCGGTTATGTTCTTTGTATCATCAAAGCCCATACTTTCGGCACGTAGCCATCTATGTCTATAACCATCTGGCGCAGGTGGTGCATCAAGTGATGATGGAGGAGTCCAAACTTTTGGTTTTTCGTCTTTAACCCTAGTTGTACTCGCGCGGGAAGTCTTTTTAGATTTATCTTTTGTCATGCTGTGTCCTCCTTAGCGATTAATTGTTTTGCATACTCTTCAAGTGGCACACCTAGTCTTTTAGAAATTGCTACCTGTGATGGTGTGAGTCTCACGGTTTTTCTGCGTCCCTTTGAGGCCGGACGTCTTGCACTTGCTACAGTTTGAGTTGGAACTTGTCCACCTCCAGCTGCAGTATCCCTAGTTGTATCAAATTTGTGGGGAAATTCAAGTCTTATTCTCTTATCTACTTCAGAATAATATTCAGTAGATGTAGGATCAAATCCTTCATCTTCCACAAGTCTTCGATGTATATCAAATGCAGTGTAAGTCATAGCATTATCAGTACCAAACCAAGAATTTTTAGCTGACCACGTCTCTGCTTTAGGATCAATTGCCTGCGCAGCATTATATATTTCATTCTGCGTCGGCATGTCTTGAGCCATTTGAGCATAGTTTTGTGGAGGGGTTTGTCTAGGAGCATTAGATTGGTTGTGTGCTTTAACCCTACCTAATCTCTCCTCTTCCATAGCTAATTTTGCTATAGCTTCTTGGGCAGAAACTTGTCTATCAACATCACCTGCTTCAGTAGCTTCTTTTAAAGCAGCTCTTGCAGCAAGTTTACCTGTAGCGATCTTATCAGCTAATTCCTTAGCATAATCTGATCCTAGAGAATTATATTGATTTCTAGTTTGTATAGCCTGATCCCGTATATTTTTTGCATACTGAATAGCTTCTTCTTTTTGCCTTTCGGCTTCGCGCATTTTACGTGTTAGTTTCGCAATCCTTTTATTAACGCCTTCACTATATTCGTCGAGTTCTTTTTTTTGTTCGCCTTCTTGAACATCCGACTGCTCAGCAGGTTCCTCAGGTGCGTCTTCGGACTTAGTATCGTCTTCTGTAGTTTGTTCAACATGTACTTCCTCCTCTTCTAAAGATTGTTCCGGCGCCGGTGGTGCCTCTAAATCAATCTCCGTTTCTTGTTCGTCAGCTTCGCCAACGTCAATTTTTTCATCTAGCATAGTATAATCCTCCTATGATTACATTGCGTGAATCAAATCTTTAGGATCCTTTATGGTCCCAAGAATTTCATCATCGTTTAACATTCTTATCTCTCCACCTTCAATTTCCATTCGTGATCCTGAATACCTTGCAAAGATCACCCAATCTTTTTCCTTGCACCATGGACCTGTAGGATATCTCTCTTTATCTCCATAACATAACGGTCCGAGCTTCAAGACGTATCCAACTTGGACCGCGGCCCGCGCTCTATCTAATGCTTCTTGTGCAATAATAATTCCACCTTCGCTCTTCTCTTTAACACGAAAGGGCATAACTAATAATCTCCAGCCTGTGGGCTGTGGGAGCTTTTCTAAATTTGTTTTGGAAGGTTCTTCTGTAGCTTCGTGTTCTGCAATCTTTTTTGCATCTTCTTCTGCATCGTACTTATCTTCTAATGCGTGTGACGTTTCCTGGGTCATCTTTATTTGGCTCCTTTGGTTCTAGCAGGTTAGAGAGTTCCTGAGTTATTAAATCGATTCCGTGAATCTTTCCTATTATATATTTATATTCGTCTATACTGTCAACCCCGCCGTTTGCTAGAGTCTGAATTAGAGCGTCCATTTGAGCCTGCATGCTCTTTCTTAGTCTGTATATTACGTTTATCGGATCTGTTGTAGCTTCTGACATATTTTTTTGCCTTGTCTCCTAATTTTTCCCAAAACTCATCTAGTGCGTTCTTGGGTTTATCTTCCCCCATACTTCCCCCCAATGTAAAATTAAGTCAATTATTTCTTTTTGAACATTTTAACGGCTTGACCTGCGCCCTTGATACCAAAACTCGCAGAAATGGCGATGTATAATAAATGCTGGTAATACGTCGGTAATTCTTGCAGAGCGATAAAGCCACTTTTGATGTATTCTTGACAACCGGGCACGAAGACTAAAACGGCCGGAAAAAGTAGGACAACTAAACTGACCTCGTCTTTCCACGACCCCTTCATTTGGTCCACAGCTGACGCTTCCCAAGATACTTTGCCTGCTATTTGTTGTTCTTTTAATGCTGTAGCAGCTTTTATCTCAGTTAGCTTTGCTTCGGATTTAGCTTTTTTAGTTGCAACTACGCCTTTAATCATGTCACCGGCTACGCCGAGTAATGGTTTAAGTAACAGTTGAAACATTTGATTATGCGAGACTTAGTGCGATGACTATAACAACGGCTACGGCAACGCCGATTTTCCAGTTCTTAGGGATTGAATCCCATTTCTCTTTTAGATTAGTTAGCATTTCCATGTGTTAACTCCTTTTGTTTTTTTTCTTCTTCTTAGAAGCGCCCGCCTCACTAAGTGCGATAGCGATTGCTTGCTTTTTACTTACCACTTTTTTGTTGGATTTACCAGATTTTAGTTTTCCTTTTTTAAACTCCTTCATAACAAAAGAAATTTTATCTTCTTTTTTACTCATGTTTTACCAATGATGTCCTCCGGAATGATGTCCATATCCTCCACCTGAACCTGTTTTATTTCCTTTTCCGAATTTTCCTCCGAATTTTGGTCCGTCTTTGGCTTTTTTTGGTCCTTCTTGTTTTTTCTTTGGTTTTGGAGCTCGAAAATCATCAAGAGCTAGTCGTTCATCTGCTGCTTGTTGTGTCGCTAATGAGCTTGCTAATTGTTGGTCTGCGAATATTTGGTTTTCATCGGCTGTTAATTGATCCTGGGCCAGCTTGTCTTTTTCTAGTTGCTGTCTTTCAAAAGCATTTCTCATTATATCATCTTGTTCATTAGGTGTAGTTTGAATTTGTAAAGCATCCTGGATTGCTTGTGCTTCATCTGCTTTCTTTTGTTTCTGCTCTTGTTGGTAATTAGTAAAATTAGTAAATGGATTATCTTCATTCCAATTCAATGGATTAAATGCACCTAGTGTCTGTTGTACTAGATCAAGTGTCTTAGGTACTGCTTGGTACATATCATATGCACCTTGAATAACTGCAGGTGCTGCATCACCCGGCATCATACCATATTGCAATGTATTTTGCATATTTGCTGGAACATGGTCTGCTTTTAATATTCCATCTTCGTCTTTATAAGCAACACCTTGATGAACTCCGGGACGATTATATTGATTCTCAAGACCAAACCTTTGTTCCCAAGTCCCTCTGTCTTCTGGTCCTCTGCCTAGCTGTTGTGCAAGTCCACCTTGTGGAAGTGGTTTAGTCCCACCACTACCTCCTACTGCTGTATTCTCGATCTCTGCAACCCCTGTACCTGCTGTACCTTCTGTCCCTGCAGTTGCCCCGACCATAGAATCCCAATCATAATTAGGTCCACTAAATTGACTGTAATATTGATTAGCATACTCCGGAGTCATCGTTTGCGTCCAAGGTGTCCCACCACCTTGTAGACCTACTCTTCCACCGTAAGCTCTTTTGAGTTTGCTTTCGTTTATTCCTGTGTCTCCTGCTTCTCCAAAGCCAGTCCAATCCCAAGCTTTTCTAAGTCCTCCACCAACCATTTCTTCAAAATTTTCTATATAGTCATCCTCAATGTATCCTTTTTCAGCAAGAACAGAACTACCCCATTTAGCTCCCATATAACCCATGTCTGCTGCAAATAAAGCCAAACCTACTGGGCCACTTAAAAGAGCTGCCCCTCCTTTTACAGCTAATTTTTTCAATATCTGTTTTTTAAGAGCTGGATTCTTAGCTGCATCTTTAAACATCTGTGTTACGCTCTTAGCAGCCGCATCCCCCTTCCATCTCCTAATCTTTTGTACACCATCTCCTAATGCAACAGCTAATCCAGGCGACCCTGTAACTAAAAAAGCTTGTTGGATAGCTCCTTCACCAACAGATTTATCTGTATAACCGCCTTCACCTTCATCTTTTAAAGTCATCTCACTATACCAAGGTTCTACACCTGGTTGTCTGTTTGAAATAGCTGCTTCAACTTCAGCTGCAACATCTTCAGGTCCCGGTCCTTCTTGTACATCAGCTTTTTGGTTGTCTGTTGTGCCAGTTGCGGCTGCTAATGTCTCAAGTAATGTATCTATGTCATCTGCATTATCTGCTTTTTCTTCTTTAGGGTTTAAAGTGTTTCCTAATTCGTCTATTGCACCGGACCAGTCGAAGCCTTCTGTGCCTCCAGCATTTCTTATATTGTCATATATACCTTCACTTCTTTCTCGAGCTGCTCCTACATCTTGCCATGCACCGGAAGCCGGTCTCATTCCAGAAAAATCTGGCATTCCAACTTTATCCGCCCATATACTCATTAGTCGCTCCTTTTTTCCATAATACTAGCCTTCATTTCTTTTATGCCATCTTTAGCTAAAGAAACAGAAGCCCTAAGTTTAGCATGATCATCAGCTTGTTCAAGCTTATCTTCTGCTATATTTTTTGCTTGAAGCATTTTAACTCGTTCTAGATTTAATTTATCTTCTGCTTGTTTTTTCTGATCTTGATCTTCTTGTGCTTTAATATCAAGTTCTCTATCTTTTAATTGTAATAAAGGATCACCTTCTATTTGGTTAAGAACTTGTTTTTCAGCTTTTGCATAATCTTCCATAAACTCTGCAATTAAAGTTGCCTTACGTGCCTCAATCGCAACTTGTAAGTTTGCTGCCTGTTCTTGTATCTGTTGTACTTGAGGAGGCATCTGAGCTTGTGGATTTTGTTGCTGCTGTTGTAGCATAGGTTGTATCTGTTGTTGTAACTGTTGCATCTTTTCCATTTGTTCCTTGTATTCTACTTCAACATGTTCTTGTGCCATTAGCACAATATGCTCCATACAGTTCTGTTGTAAAATTCCTAAAGCTTGTGGATTGTTTCGACTAATATTTGTACCCATAAATAATAAGTGTGTTTTCATATGTGCCTGATGATCTTGTTTAGGAAATGCTTGAATCTTTTTAGCATTCAAAGCTAAGACATTTTCTGCTCCAGGATCCATTGCTTGTGGTGGTGGTGGAGGTGGTAAAACTTGATCAATATCTTTTACACCTAATGCTTCATACATGTGTCTATATGCATGATAAACATTATGTAGTCCAGGATTAGACATTGCAATTTGTAATTCACTTTGTGCAATAGCAATTCTTTGTGTCTGAGAGAATATATTAGGATCTGCTACAGGAATAATATCAACTTTTTCATCAAAATCAGTTTTAAATATTTCCTGTTGTCCCCCTACAATATCATATGGATACATTCCAGGTAAATAAGTAACAAAACATTTCTCAAGTAACATGAACTCAAATTTCATTGCTGCATAAATTCTTTTGTGTATCGCAGACATAACCCGCGATCCGCGTTCCAAGAGCGCAACAGTAGTACCCACGGCTGCCGATTGGTTGCCATCGCCCACTTGTAGATCAGCTATACTCGCGAACCGCTGACCTGCGGCTACGACTGTTCCCATTAACTGAAGTAATGTCTGATCTGGACCTTTAAATGGTAAAGGCATAAATGCATCTTTAAGATTTCCACCAGGTGCATCAACATCACGAAACTCGCCCGGCTGCAACGGTTGAGCTTCGTCTCTGACGCGGATGCCTCGCATTTTGAATCCGGCTGGTAAGTTTGACAAGGTGCCGGCGTCAAGAAGTTGTCTTAGTGCTGCTGTTGCAGTTCGCGACAAGCCGCCGATCATGTGTATTAAGCCGAACCCGTAAAATCCGAGTCCTGGTAGAAATTTAAAGTGGACAAAATAATCTTTTCGCTTTTTAGTCTGATCTTGTTCAGACCAGTTTCTTTTTATGCTTAAGATTTCCCCTGAACCTTCATCCAAAGTTACTATGTAAGGAAACTTGATTCCAGAAGACTCTTGAGTCTCAGGATTAATATCTTCAAAGCCTTCTATTTCTAAATGTATATGAGCTTCTAGTAGTGTGAATATTTCATTTTTATCAGGATCAATTCCTTCTAATTCATCTTTTTTTTCTTCAATAGAACTTGTAGTAACAGACGTAGAACCATCACCTAAATCTATATCACGATATACACCAGCAAGTTGCTGAGTTCTTAAATCGTTTTTAGTCATTTTTATTTTATGAATAATACATTCAGTATCATCTAGTGAAGTTGAATTATATGGAACATATAAATCTTCTGCAGGCACGAATTTAGAAACACATCTTCCAAGAACTGCATCATAATAAACTTTTTTAAATGTAGATCCTGATAGAGGTAAATTAAATAACATTTGATCGAATTCAGGCTCGTACTCTTTCATGTTTATCATTAATTGATAATTCATGAATTCTTTTACACGCCTTGCCTGTTTTACTTTTTCAGGAGTTTCTATACCAATAATCTGAGTTCTTACTGGACCCCCTGCTGGCATTAACTCTTTATAAGCTAAAGCTTGAAACTGTGTTACTGCTTCTGCTAAAACTGGGTGTGTGGCACCACTTGCTCCTTGAAATGGCTCAGTTCTATCTTTATAGTTAAATCCAAGTAAATCCAGTCCATTAGTATAAGTTTCTTCCCAATCGCCTCTTGATGATTTACAATCTTCATACGCATCTTGAATATCGCTTGCTACTGAATTAAGAATAGTCTCCTCTAGAGCTTCTGATAAGTTTTCTTGATGCCCAGCTTGACCTTGACCTTGTTGTGGTTGACCAAAATTTATGTCAGCTCCGCCATCCTCTAACATATCAACATTAGGTTCTATTGGATCTTCTGCTTCTAGTTCTACCTCTTCATCATAGACTGTTGTTGAATCTTTCAATTCATCAATAGGTTCATCAGGTATTGCTTTTTTATCTATTGCCATATTAGCTCCTTGCTCCGAATAAATTTCCTATACCACCACCAAAACCAGATAACACATTTTGGTATGGGTTGTTAGGCGAAATTGAATTTTGTTGTTGTGATTGCTGGGATAGAGGTTGTTGTCCTATTTGCTGTATCTCACGTCCTAAACTGTCGTGTTCTTCAGATAATGAATGTATAGCATGCTGGAACGAATCCTTACCTCCTCCTGTAAATGAATTTGACTCTGGTTGAGTCCATGACCCAATCGTACCAGGTCCTGACATAGGTGGGGCAATATTTGCAGTAGAGTTGAACGGCCCACCGCCATTACCAGGCATGTATGAGGGTAAATTATTCTTTGGTACCAGTTGGTAAGCCAGGGTTCCTGGTGGTCCAGTTGGTACTCGGCGCATGTTGGGGTCTGGGTCTCCAGAGGTGGGGTCTGGATTTTGCGTAAATCTTGGTGTACGATTGGCTACAAAACCTGGGTCAACCGAAGTCTCACCTGGCTGATTCCAAAGGTCTTGGAATTGAGAAAATGGCTGAGCAGCTTGTATAGCTTTTTGATAACTTCCATCTGCAACTCCCATAGATCCTAAAACTCCTCCTTCATGTAAACCAACTCTTCCACCTTTTTGAAAAGGATCAATTCTCGAAGTTTGTGGACCTTTCAACTGTATATCTTTAAATGTTGGTGGTCTATCCATATAATGTGTGGTCTCTTCTCCTCTACCACTTGGTAAAATAAATCTATTTTGAGCCCAATCACCAGTATCAATTGAGTCGTGCATTAGTGATCTTCCTGAACGTGGATCTGTGTTTTTAAATTTACTTGTAAAAAGTTTCTTAATTGACTCATAGTCATCAAGATCCTGTGGTGAATGTTTTTTGCTACCTTTTTTGAATTCCTGTTCTACAAGATTTTCTATAACTCCACTCATAAGAGTTGGGGTAAAATCTGGAAAATCTGAATCCATAGGACGATCAAAGAGTTCTCCCACATATCCTGGTTTTCCAAAATCATTCCATCCCCATCCACGAACATCATCTGATGTCATATTTTTTAGATCCGTATCTCCACCTTTTATACCACCATATTTAAAACCAACTCTTCCTCCAGCTGCGTAATCTCCAGCACCTTGATCTTCTCTAAGCATTTGCTCTAACCAAGCATCGAATCCTTCTGGATCCTCGTCTGCCATTTTTTGCGCTTTTGGATTATCCCAAAGAACATTTGCTCTTATTTTTTCTTTTTTGATTAATCTTAAAAAAAGTTGTTTCTGTTGATCAGTATAACGAGTAGCATTTTGTATCATATCTTCTAACTCATGAATTGCCTCTAACTCTGTATTTGGGTTTCTAATAATATTTTTTATTTGTTCCATATCACCGATCGCTGCTGGGTTTTGTCCTAAGTTCAACTTAGGCTCCAATAATTGTCTCTCACGTTTAGGATTTAATGCTGTTCCCATCATTTTCTTTAAAAGTCCACCACCCCACATTCCAACACGGCCTCCCGTTGCATGCTGAGGTCTAACTAGTTTATTGTACGCGGCTAGAAATCTTTGGAGCGCGACTCGAGGATGAACTCCTTCATCCATTTCTCTTACCATATCGTCGACTAATGCATCTTTAGCATTCATTTCACCTAATTTAAATTCAGCTTCTGTCATCATAGTTTTAGATTTATCTTTCATTGCGCGCATATCAGTAAGCATCTCTTGAACTTCATCATCAATTTTTGAAACTTGCATAATGCCTTCTTCTTTAGGGCTTGCAAAAGCTTCTCTATGCCTTTTTGCAACAACAGGATTAAGTGGATCAGGTTGCCACCCTGTACGATGTTTTGTTGCTTCTCCTAAATTAAGCATGGCCTCATCCATTTTACTTTCACCTAAAATACGATCTCTATACCAGCCTGGTTCTTGCATCATTCTTTGATGAACTCCAGCTTCTTGCATCCTTCCAGGAGGTATAAGACTTTCTCTTGTTTTAGCTTTCATTAAACTTCCAACCCCTTTACCTTCTCCTGCTGCAAGTAAGTTCTTAATCCATTTAGCAATTGCTCCACCTCCCGCATACCCAACTCTTCCACCGAGTGCGAAATCTCCAGCACCATATCCTTCAGGAAAGACATTCATGTAGTTCATCCATTTTTCTGAATCTACTTCATTTTTTAAATATTCAGCATAAGTTCCATCATACCCGCTGTTTAAATAATTTCTTAAAACTTCCACTTCACCAGGTCGTTCTTGAATCATTCTTTGTATATTCTTTTTTATCATTTCTTGTCGTCCTGGGAAATCTCCATAAGTAGAATCAGCTGCTTGAACAGACTGTTTATGAGCTTGTCTGGCTAATTGATCAGGAACCATGCTAGTAACATTACTTGAACCACCTGGACCAAAAACATCATCTGCAAATTTCAAAAATGCGTTTGTGTGTCTTAAAGTTTGTTGATCATCGCCAAATGCAATCGCCTTAGCTACAAAATCTTCTAATTTATCTTTAATTTTTGGTGGTAAGTTGTGATTACCAAAATCTAACATTGATTTTTTGGTAAGTTCTGTAATTTCGTCACTAATTTGGAAAGTTTCGCGTTTTGTGAATTGTGGGTCCATACGCAAATCAATCTTTGCATATTTAGTTTTTGCAATTTGCATAATTTGGTTTTCATCCAAACCTGCGCGTGTGGCTGCTTTTAATAATGCATCTATCATTAATAATACGTCCTTTGTGTTACAGGAAGTTTCTCGTCCTCGTAATCTTCGGGGTGTTCTACAAAACCACCTTGTCTAAATCTCATTAATGCTTGAGTCATACTGTCCACTAAGTCATCGTGTTCACCTAGAGGGAATGCAGCGCATTCCTCAATCATTTCGTCTGCGAACTTTCGATCCGGATACCAAACCATTCCTGCCTCGAATAACGGAGCTACTGAGTTCACTCGTGTATGTTTATCATTTCCACGGCTAGGTGTAAAGTTAATAACTGGTATACCCATTTTTCTTAATTCATACGTCAATGGCAATCCCGATGCTTTAGCTTCAATGATAACTGACTCAGGTTTCCAGTAATCGAACTGTTCTTTAGCCTTTTTCCGTAATTCAGGGAACTCGTACCGATCTTTTAATACATCAAGAAGAATGAGCCGCGGTCCGCGGTCCTCGAGCTCAAATACGCCCCAAGTGCTTATCGCAGAATAGTCAGCGGTCTCTTTTTTCATAAATGCGGTATCATAGCTCTGAATTACATGTTGAAGTGCCGGTAATTTATCATGAGGCCATTTTTTCCACCATTCACGCTTAATTATGCTTCCTTCTTCCGAAGTTGGGTTTTGTTGGTATTGCGCATTCCATTTAAGCAGGGATACCGAAGCTTTGACCGCTTCTAACTCGTTTAGCTTCCAATATCCAGGCCAAACAGGTTTTCCAGAAGGCATAATTGCCGGAAATTCGATTACTTCCCACTGATCCGACTTTGGTTCTTTTTGAGCCTTAATTAATTTGCCTGTTAGGTCTGCAACACTCCATCTAGTCATAACTACTATAATTCGACCTCCAGGTTGAAGCCTTTGTCGCGGTCCAGAGGTATACCATTCATATACTCTTTCAAATGATGCAGGATTCATTGCATCTTGCTCAGAATGTGGATCGTCAATAATTAAAAGATCAGCACCACGACCAGTTATTGATCCGCCAACACCAGCTGCATAATATTCACCACCTTGATCAGTTTCCCATTTACCCGCGGCTTTAGAATCTTCTCTTAATCTTGTATTAAATATTTTTTGATATTCTGGAGTATCAATTACTGTTTTTGCTTTACGACCAAAACGCACTGCAAGTTCTGCATTATTAGTTGCTTGAATAATTTTTAAATCAGGTTGGTTCCCGATCATCCATGCGGGTAAATAGTTTGATGCAAATTCAGACTTAGTATGTCTTGGTGCCATATTGATAATTACCCGTTTGAGATCGCCTCGCGCAACGCGATTAAATTTCTCCGCCATTATTTTGTGGTGTTTACCTTCAATAAATTCTGGCCACATATATTTTACAAAAGATAAAAAGTCCTTGCGTATTGATTCATCCTTTTTCTTTTGATTAAGCAATAAAGCTGTTTTTAAATATTCTTTTTTAGTATCTGCAGGAAGATTTTGTATTTGATCGGGTGTTAGCATTTTGAAAAAAAATTATATAAAATTTTTGCACTTTCAGTTTCTATTAAAGTGAAAACGAAATTAACACATATCTATGTCCAAATCAAACTATAAGGATAAGATTTGGGACCCCTTTATATACAAATCCGGGGTGGGGTGGGGTGAAGCCGCAAGCTGAGCGAATTCGCAAGCGGGTCCTACTTTTTCTTTAAAGTACGCGAGTTTTCAAGCGGGTCACCGCTCCCTTGCGGTTAATCTTGGTTAGAAAAAATGGGAGCGGTGAGAATGTTAGGACTTACAGATATATTCTACCATGCCTAACAAATTAGTGAGCCAAAGATGAAGTATCAGTAGCAACAACTACTGTGTCATACTTCATTCGTTCAGCAATCTTTTGTTCTCTCGTCATAGTTTTGTTCTTCATTCCTTTTAACATACTAGCGAGATTAACAGGGTTATAGATTGTTAAGCCAGAAGAATTAGTCTTAATTAAATCTGCCTCATCACAATCAACACCGAGTTCATTCATTAACTCAACACCCTCAGTTAAATAGCGATAGGCTTTTAAACCCATAGCCATAGCTTTTTTCTGTGCAGTTATTGTATCTATCCACGTTGCGTGAGCCGAGATCATCATAGCCTTTTGCCTTTTCAAGTCTGCAAAGACTTTAAACTCTTGCTGAGTACACGCAATAGTTCTTGAACGACAATGGCTAGTGCCAATAATATCAAGATAGAATTGTTCAT